>Ga0247812_10000204_pt1 | contig 60373 bp, 52 predicted proteins | sample UWRJL149409B1_FD_178011 | JGI IMG/M metagenome (GOLD analysis project Ga0247812, IMG submission 178011) | Plant litter microbial communities from Arlington Agricultural Research Station in Wisconsin, United States - UWRJ-L149-409B-1 | ecosystem: Environmental > Terrestrial > Plant litter >...
CTGCCTGCCGATATTGTAGAGAATATACAGGTGATAGATGATTACGGCGACCAAGCCAACCTTACCGGCATCAAAACCGGCGACCCGGAAAAGATCCTGAACATTACCATACAAAAAGGTAAGCGCACCGGCCAGTTTGGGCAGGGCGTTGTAGGCGCAGGTAACGATGGACGGTACCTGGCGCGGGTATCGGCCAATACATTTAAAGAGGACGAGCAGATCTCGCTCATTGGTACCGTTAATAATACCAATGCCAATTCTTTTAACCTCGGTTCGGGAGGCGGCGGTGGCGGGCGCGCCGGGCGTGGTGGCGGCGGCGGTAGCGCGGGCGGTGGCATCAGTACGGCAAACGGCATAACCACAAACCGCTCGCTGGGTTTAAATTATCGTAATGAATGGGGCAAAAAAATAACCGCCTATGGCAGCTACAGCTTTGCCGACCGCGATAAGTACAGTACCACCACATCGCAGCAGCAGAACCTTTATCAATCAGGTGCTTTAATAAGTAACGATAACAGCATCAGCCGTACCAACAACATTAATCACCGGTTTGATTTTAACCTGGAATACCGCATGGATACACTGAACTACCTGAAGGTGAATCCATCATTTTCCTACAATTCATCCAGAGATAACTCTACCGATGATTTTAACAACACACGCAACGAAAGCCTGGTAACGGGTAACGAAATTGCTTTAACTAATTCCAGCGCGCCAAACGGCGGCATCAGCGCTTTATTCAACCATAAGTTTCGTAAAAGGGGCCGTAATTTCAGTATCAATACCAGCTTTAATTATTCCAAAAACACGCAGGACCTCAACGACCAGTACACCACCCAACAGGACAGCATTATTACGCCGTTGTTCCAACAGATCAATACCAACAATAGCTCTACCCGGGCAAACGTTTCTCTATCTTATACAGAGCCTATTGGTAAAACTAATTTCCTGGAACTGAATTACAGCCACAACTACACAAATACCGATAATAACCGTTACAATTACCGCATAGACCCGGATACGAAGCAAGAAACCTATGTAGATTCGCTTAGCACCTTATATAACTACCAGTTTATTACAGACAGGGTTGGCTTAAACCTGCGCGGTGTAAAAACCAAATACAACTATACCATTGGTTTGGCAGTGCAGCCTACGGCGCTAAACGGCGAATCGCATAACTTCAGCACCTCCACCCATACCTTTAACTATATCCCTACAGCAAGGTTCAACTACAATTTTTCAAGAAATCATAGTCTGGCTTTAAATTATACCGGTACCAATAACCAGCCCGGTTTTACGCAACTGCAACTGCAGCCCGATTTTAGCAACCCGCAAAACCGTGTTTATGGCAACCCCGATCTAAAGCCCGAGTTTAGCAATAACATCAGCCTGCGGTATAACCAGTTTGATATTGCCAGCGGTAACTCTTTATTCACCAACCTGTCGTTCAACTCTACACAGAATAAAATTGTAACCAACAGTAAACCCATTACCGTAACAACCGGCAGCACCACAGGCGGCCGCAATAACACCGTGCAGGAAACCCGTTACCTTAATGTGGATGGTTTTTATTCGGCCAATGGCAACTATGCTTTCTCTAAACCTTTTGCCGAACGTAAGTACACCGTTACCTTAAACGGCGGCGCCAATTTTAATAACAATATCTCTTTTATTGAAAATCAGCGCAACGTAGGTAAAAACTGGGTATTTAACCAGGGCGCTAAGCTTAGGGTGGATATTGACAGCCTGATGGATACCGAAATAAGCGGAAACTACAGCATCAACACTACCAGGTACAGCCTGCCATCATCTATAAATACCAACGCCAAAACCTGGACTTTAGGCCTCGACGGCCGCAGCTACTTTTTTAAAGATATTATATTGGGCTACAACTTCACCCAAACATTAAACAGCGGTTTCAGCAGCACGGTTAAGGCTAACCCTACCCTGCTGAGCACTTATGTAGAATACCAGTTTTTAAAGGGCAATATTGCTGCACTGCGTTTCCAAGGGTTTGATTTGTTTAACCAAAACACCGGCATTACCCGCTCGGTTAGCGGCAGCCAGATCATAGATACCCGTACTAATCGCCTCGGCCGTTATTTTATGCTGACGTTTAGCATGCGCCTGCAGAAATTTGCCGGCAGGCAGGGTGGTCGCAACAATAGTGGCGGCGAAGGAAGACGCAGTGGTGGAGGTGGCGGAAGACGCAATGGAGAAGGTTAACAATTTTTACTTTTTACTACCTTTACCACATGGCTGCAAACGAGCGTGTATATCCATCTAAAAAGGGGTTTGTAATTTATATCCCATTACTGCTGATAATTGTTGTAGAGGCGGTGTATATATCAACAGGCCTGTATTGGGGTGCTGTATTATTGATGTTGATAATGGGTGTATCGTACATCCCCATGCTGGTGAATACCAGGTACACCATTATTAATGATGAAACGTTAAAAATAAAATGCGGGTTGTTCTTAAACCAAACGGTAGAAATTAAGTCGATACGAAAGATAGAGGATACCCGCACGGTACTGAGCTCGCCTGCATTATCGTTAGACAGGATCGAAATATTTTACAATAAATTCGATTCGATAATTGTGTCTCCGGAAAATAAAACTGATTTTGTGGCGGAGTTACAAAGCCTTAATCCGGCTATCGAATATCGAGATAAACAAAAATCTTAATACCTGGAATTTACACCCATGTTAAAGAACGTTATACTATTTTTTGCTTCTTTGTTTCTAACCCTTAACGTACTGGCGCAGGAAACCACACAAAGAAAATTAAGACTTACAGATAATGTAACGGAAGTGCTTACCGTACTAAAAAATGATAAAAACATTCGCCAGGGATTATACCAGGCTTTATACAAACGTAAAACCCCGGTAGCTACCGGTATGTTCGAAAATGATAAGAAAGCCGGCGTTTGGCGCTTTTTTGACCCGAAAGGCCAGGTAATGCAGGTGTACAACTACACCAGCCAGACCTTAAATTTTGAAGCTAAGGAAGACACCTCATCAAACCTGCGTTATTTTGTAGATAAACTGCTTGATTCTGGTTCGGTGGTAACCAAACCTATTAAAATTGGCGGCCGGTATTTTGGATATATCCCCTACCTGCAGCTATTTAAACTGCCAAAAGATCTGTCGGATATTAACAGAGGGCTTTTTACTGCTATAGTTGAGCTGCTGGTTAGCCCGGGCGGGCGCCTTGCCGATTATAAGGTGCATATAAACGGGGCAACCTATGCAGGGGTGTTTGAAAGAGTGATCAATATGAACACCCACCTGCCCAACCCTGATGATATGGTGTTTACGCCGGCCACTTTAAACAGCGAACCTATTTCCTGCCGGATAATGATAAAGGCTTATATTACCGATGACGGGCACCTGGATTTTGATTATTAATAAAATATAACAGCCATAAACAAAGAATGGGCGCAAAATTTGCGCCCATTCTTTGTTTATAATATCAATTACTTAGTGACCGTGGTGACCATCCGGGCCGTGTGCGTGGCCGTGAGAAAGTTCTTCCTGAGTTGCAGGGCGAACGTTTAAGATCTCGCCTTTAAAGTGCAGTTCCTGGCCGGCCATAGGGTGATTAAGATCTACCACTACCGAATCCTCTGTAACGGTTACAACCTGGCCCTGGAAACGGTTACCGTTGTTATCCTGTAAAGGCAATACCTCGCCAATTTGCGGCACTTCGGTTCCCTGGAACATTTCTTTCGGCAGGTTAGCTACTGCTTCTTCATCAAATTCGCCGTAGCCTTCAGCTGCAGATATACGAAAATCATAAGTATCACCGGTTGAAAGGGTGCTTAAATTTTCTTCAAATTTTGGTATCATCTGGCCAGCGCCAAATAAAAAGGTTAATGGCTGCTCTTGTGTAGCGCTTTCTGCCAATCCTTCAGTACCGTCCTCTTGTTTAACATACAAATCGTATGTTAATGATACTACGTGTTGTGGTTCAATTTTCATTATTATGATTATTCGTTAACGATTCAATTAACGGAAATTCAACGCTGTTTAGTTTACAGGCATTGGTTTCGCTTGCTATATATAAAGAACTTAGTTATTTATTTGTTTTAACGCATCTGCCGTATTATCTGCAGGCAGGCTGCAGGTTTTATTTTTGCAGATGTATATACGGCTATTTCCGTCGAACTTATCTGCCAGCAAAGGTAATGTTCCTTTTGTACCGCCCAACATTATTTTGTTAGGAATGTAATTTTGCTCCAGCTCCTTACGCAGCGTTTCGGCATTATCACCGGTAATGGCGGCCTCGTAAACTCCAAAAACTTCATCCAGCAGCAGCATCGTCCAGTTAGAATAGGCGGTGCTGTATTTGGCCAGATGCGGCACTATATTACGTAGCAACTGGGCCGAGATATCCAGGTAACTTTCATCATCAAACAGCAAACCCAACTTTTTAAGGTTACGCGCCATTACCGAGTTGGATGCCGGGATAACCCCGTCCATAATTTCAGATTTGTGGGCTATCAGGTGATGATCATCATCTGCCGTGTAATAAAACATACCGATGTGCTTATCGTAGTAATGTAGCACGGCATAATCTGTGATGCCTTTAGCGCGGGTTAACCATTCTTCGTTAAAGGTAACTTCATACAGGGCAATAAGGGCATCGGCAACGTTGGCATAGTCATCCAAAAACGTGGCAATGGGTTCGGTATCGCCATTCTCCAATACCACTGGGGCTTTAAAAATGCGCATTAGTTTATCACCCGAAAGCATATTGTTAACCAGGAAATCAGCATTTTTAAGGGCGAGATCCAGATACTCCGGTTGCCCGAAAGCGCGGTAGGCATCACAAAGGCCTTTTAGCATGAGGCCATTCCAGGAGGCCAGGATCTTGTTATCCAGCCCCGGGCGCACACGTTTGGCGCGGGCATCAAAAACTTTTTGGCGGGATGCGTTTATGCGGCTCACCAATTCCTGTAAGGGCAGGCCAAGTATAGCGGCCATCTCCTCATCACTTTCGCGGCGGAAGAATACGTTGGATTGTTCTTCCTCCCAGTTGCCCTCTTCTGTTGCATGATAATAGATGGAGAACAGGTGCGCTTCATCCTCACCCAATATCTCTTCCAGTTCTGCTTTGGTGAAGATATAGAACTTGCCCTCCTTGCCTTCGCTATCGGCATCCAATGCAGAGTAAAAGCCAAATTGCGTCGAAGTAAGTTCGCGCTCTACAAAAGCGATGATCTCCTCTGCTATGATTTTATATTGCGGATTTGGGTTCCAGGTGTAAGCTTCGGCATAAAGGCTCAGCAGCTGCCCGTTATCATACAGCATTTTTTCGAAGTGCGGTACATGCCAAACACCATCTACCGCGTAGCGGGCAAAGCCGCCACCAATATGGTCGTAAATGCCTCCGCATGCCATTTTGCTCAGCGTAAGTTTTACAGCATCGGCCACGCCTTCATCCTGCATTAGGTGGGCGTAACGCATTAAAAACTGCCAGTTATTCGGCATCGGGAATTTTGGTGCCGAACCAAAACCACCTTCTTTATCATCAATATACCTGCGCCAAGTGTTCATAATCACCTGCAGATCAGCTTTTGTATATTCAGGTTGCTCATGCACAAAAGCAACCGACTCGTATTGCTTTATACCATCGGTTAATTTTACAGCATAGTCTTCGGCTTCTTCGGGTTTGGTTTTGTAGAAATCGGCCAGGTTAAAGAGCAGGCTGGTCCAATCATTTTTGCGGAAGTAGGTGCCGCCGTAAATAGGCCGCTGATCCGGCAGGCAAATGCAGTTTAGCGGCCACCCCCCTCTTCCGCTCATAAGCTGTACGGCACTCATGTAAATCTGGTCTACATCGGGGCGCTCCTCGCGGTCTACCTTAATACAAACAAAATATTCGTTCATTACGGTGGCCACGGCCTCGTCCTCAAAGCTTTCGTGTTCCATTACGTGGCACCAGTGGCAGGCAGAGTAACCGATGCTTACCAGTATCAGCTTATTCTCGTCTTTAGCCTTCTGCAAAGCTTCCGGCCCCCAGGGGTACCAGTTAACCGGGTTATTGGCGTGCTGTAATAAATATGGTGAAGTGGAATTTGCAAGACGATTCATATAAAAATGAGCTTTTGTTATACTACAAACAGCAGCAAGTATAGTTGTAATTATTACAAAATGCTATGCCGCCGCTTTTGAGATACTATAGATTACAATCTCCAAACATAATTAACTTTCAATATGTTTTGAAAATTCAATATATAAATTTACTTTTACGGCAGAAAATATCACCTTATTCCTGCTGCGATGACAACCACCACCAAACTTAAATGGGCCAGATTCATCATGTTTTTGGCTGCCGCATATAACATCTTCTGGGGCGCCGTAATTTCTATATACCCCCAGATCATTTTATTCGGCAACCCGCCTACCAATTTCCTGCTGATCATTTTGCGCTGCGTAGGTATGCTGGTGGGTGTGTATGGCGTGGCTTATTACTTTGCATCATTAGACCCGGTAAAATACTGGCCACTGATACTGGTTGGGTGGATAGGTAAACTGCTTGGCCCTTTCGGCTCACTATATTATATTTATTTACACCAGTTAACGCCGTCGTTCCTTATCGTAAACGTGTTTAACGATCTTATCTGGCTGTACCCGGTCGGCTGGGTAATTTACCAGGCCATAACTAAACAATTAACCGATAACAGCGCAGATGCTGCAGACAAAACTTTATACCAACAATTTCTTGGCGGTGCATTTAATCAGCTTTCCCCTAATTTAAAGGCCTTTCATCAGTCGCACGTTCCCATTGGCGCCGTGGGCGAATTTAGGGTAACCCGCGGTACCGGGTTTATAAATAATCTGTTTGCCAACCTTGCCGATCTGCCTCATAATGCCGATGCTGCCATTGCCGAATTAAGCGTACATCCTTCTGCGGGTAAAGAGATCTGGAGCCGCCTGCTGGGCGATAAAAAGGTGATCTCCAAACAATGGTTGACCAATGGCTTCCTGATAGAGCGGTTTAAAGTGGTGAACATTTACCTTTCAGCAAAAGTGGTAAACGGTAACCTGGTGATCTACGATGCCGCTTCTACGGTAATGGGGATTGCCATGCCCCCCTTTTTTACACCCACCGTAACAGCAACAGGCGAAGATGCCGGCGATAGCATTTTAATAAATGTAGAGATAGGTTTTAAACCTTTCGGCCGCATAATTAATTACCAGGGGCTTGTAAAATCCATTATCCTTTCAAATACTTAATTATATTTGCCGCTGTGAAACTACTGGCTATCCTGTTATCTGTTTATGTGCTGCTGCTTGCCGTAAGGCCCTGCTGCACGGATGACTGTATTGCCAGGTCCCCTGTAAAAAAAGAACTGGCAGGCAAAACTTCGCCTGTTGAAAAAGAATGCCAGGGCTGTTCGCCATTTTTTTCCTGCGGAAGCTGTGCCGGTTTCATTGTTGCCAAGCGCGTTATTTGTACGGTTAAACTGATACCGGTGCAGCAGGTAGAACATAATTCCGTTTATCAGCACCCGTATCTGAAGCAGATAGCGCTTTCCATCTGGCAGCCGCCGCAATTAGGTTAATAATACACAAAGCCCCAGCAAGGGCTTAACTTTATTATTAACTTATACCATCATTTTAATGAAGAAATTTATTGTGCTGTTAACAGCACTGTTTTATACTGCTGTAGCTTATTCTCAAAATACATTTAAGGCCGTTATTAAAGATGCCGGAACAAACCAGCCCCTCGCCGGTGCAACCGCGTTACTGCAAGGCACTGCTACAGGTGCAGCGGCAGATACCGCCGGACTTATCAGCCTTACCAATATCCCCAACGGGAAACAGCTTATCACCTTTAGCTATATTGGTTACCTGCCTCGTACAGATACCTTAACGTTTCCGATTACGCAGGCTCAGCCCATGCTTATCACTTTACAGCCTGCAGGTACAGGCGAGGGTACCGAACTGGAAGAGGTTGTTATAGGCGCTACACGCAGCAGCCGCACCATTGCCAATATCCCTACACGGGTGGAGGTGATTGCCGGAGAGGAAATAGACGAAAAGGCCAACATGAAACCGGGCGATATCCGCATGATACTGGCCGAAAGTACCGGCATACAAACCCAGCAAACATCGGCTACCAGCGGCAACTCCAGCATCCGCATCCAGGGGCTGGATGGCAAGTACACGCAGATTATCCGCGATGGGTTCCCGCTGTACTCTGGTTTTTCGGGTGGCCTGGGCTTATTACAAGTAGCCCCGCTGGATCTTAAACAGGTGGAAGTGATAAAAGGCTCCTCCTCTACCCTGTATGGGGGCGGTGCTATTGCGGGCCTGGTTAACCTGGTATCTAAAGTACCCACTGATGAACGGCAACTGAGCCTGCTGCTTAACGGTACATCAGCAAGCGGACTGGATGTGAGTGGTTTTTACGCGCAAAAGTTTAAAAAAGTGGGGACTACCATTTATGCGGCCTATAACCATGGCTCGCCCTATGACCCAGCGGGTATCGACCTTACCGCCATCCCCAAATACAATCGCTTTACCCTCAACCCTAAAATATTTTTGTACTTGGGCGATAAAACCGACCTGAACATTGGCATTAACAGCACTATAGAGAACCGCATAGGCGGCGATCTCCATTTTATAAAAGGCAACGGCGATACACAGCACAGTTATTTTGAGGAAAACAAAACCGGCCGCTACAGCACGCAGGCAACGCTAAACCACAAGCTTAACAGCAAAGCTGCCATAGTGCTTAAAAACAGTATGAGTTATTTCGACCGTACCATTAACTTGCCCGGTTACCGCTTTGCAGGCACCCAGCTTTCTACCTACAGCGAAGCAGATTACACCTACAAAAGCGATAAGATGGATTGGGTAGCCGGACTAAATTACCTTACCGATAACTTTAAGGAAGATAAAACCAGCAGCTTTGCCTTGCGCAGCTACAATTACCAAACCCTTGGCGCTTTTATACAAAACACCTGGGATGTAAGCCCTAAATTCATCCTGGAATCGGGCCTTCGGGCAGATCATCATAACGAGTACGGCTTTTTTGTACTGCCCCGCGTTTCGGGTTTATGGAAGATAAGCGAGCAGGTTTCTACCCGCTTAGGCGGCGGTTTAGGATACAAAGCCCCCAACGTATTTACCGAGGATGCCGAACGCATCCAGTTTCATAATGTGCTGCCTATTGATGTAAAAGGCACCAAAGCCGAGCGCTCTTACGGGGCAAGTTATGATATTAACTACCGCACGGGCTTATTTGGCAACCAGGTTAGTTTTAGCATAAACCAGTTATTTTTTTACACGCGCATCAACAACCCTATACTGTTTACTGCTTTGGCTAATGGCAACCTGCAATACCTGCAGCCCGGCGGTGACCTTAACACCAAGGGTACCGAAACCAACCTGAAACTTACCTACAGTAATTTTAAACTGTTTGTGGGTTATACTTATGCCGATGTTAGCCAGCATACGGGCAGCACCATTAGCACCTACCCGCTGGTATCTAAACACCGGCTGAATAACGTGTTGGTTTATGAGTTGGAAAGCCAACTGAAAATCGGCTTAGAGGCATACTACTTTAGCCGGCAGCAATTAAATGACGGCACAAGCGGCAGACCGTACTGGACTACCGGATTAATGGCAGAAAAGCTTTGGCCGCGCTTCTCCATCTTCATCAATTTTGAAAACCTTACCGATACCCGCCAAACCAAATTTGGCAGCATTTATACAGGCGATATTACCAACCCTGTATTTAAGGATATCTACGCCCCGCTGGATGGCTTTGTAGTAAATGGCGGCGTAAAGGTAAAATTGTAAGCATTTAGCAGGTGTTCAAATTGAACATTTTGAACACCTTGAACACTCTGTGTCGTCCTGAAAAAAGTTTATACTTATGATTAATGATTATGTGATAATTTACACCTTAGATACCCAGTTAACGGCTCTTAATTTGCGGGATTCACAATAACTATTTTAATCAAATAATCTACCAACAATTACTTACTGCTAACATTGTTAGGATTTTTTAAATCCCTTTGGCTTTCCCTTTCAGCCTAAAACATTAATTTCGCAGCTACAAGAAAAAGAGGAACAGGATTTGGATTATTTACAAGGGCTTAACCCCGAACAAAAAGCTGCAGTACTGCAAATTAAAGGCCCGGTGATGATCATCGCCGGTGCAGGATCTGGCAAAACACGCGTTATTACTTACCGGGTTGCCCACCTCATACGCAGCGGGGTAGACTCGTTTAACATACTGGTACTTACATTTACCAACAAAGCCGCCCGCGAAATGCGCGAGCGTATCAACCACATTTGCGGCCCCGAAGCTAAAAACATCTGGATGGGTACCTTCCACTCCGTTTTTGCCAAATTGCTGCGTGTGGAGGCTGATAAAATAGGTTATCCGAACAACTTCACCATTTATGATACCGACGACAGTAAGAGCGTTATCCGTGCCATATTAAAGGAGATGAACCTGGATGATAAGCTGTACAGCCAGAATTTTGTGTACAACCGCATCTCTGCCGCCAAAAATAACCTGGTGGGTTGGCAAGAATATCAAAAGAACGAACAAATACAAGCCGATGATATTGCCGGTGGCCGCGGCATGCTGGGCAAGGTTTACGAAACCTACGCGCAACGCTGCTACCGTGCAGGCGCTATGGATTTTGACGATTTGCTTTTTAAAACCAACGAGCTGCTTAAATTGCACCCCGAAGTTCTGAACAAGTACCAGCATAAATTTAAGTACCTGATGGTGGATGAGTACCAGGATACCAACTTCTCGCAATATCTTATTGTGAAACGCCTGGCTGCCGTTAACGAGAACATTTGCGTGGTGGGCGATGATGCGCAAAGTATTTACGCATTCCGTGGTGCCAATATCCAGAACATCCTCAACTTTGAGAAGGACTACCCAGATCTGAAAGTGTTTAAGCTGGAGCAGAACTACCGCTCTACCCAAAATATTGTAAACGTTGCCAACAGCATTATTGCCAACAATAAAGAGCAGCTTAAGAAGAATGTATTCTCCGAAAAAGAAGCCGGCGATAAAATAAAGGTAATGCGTGCCTTCAGCGATAACGAGGAAGGTAAAATGGTAGCCGAGGCCATTATGCAGGACCGCAGCAGCAAGGGCATGAAATGGAATGATTTTGCCATTTTATATCGTACCAATGCGCAATCGCGCTCTATGGAGGAGGCCCTGCGCAAGCTCAATATCCCTTATAAAATATACGGAGGACTATCTTTCTACCAGCGTAAAGAGATCAAAGATCTTATCGCTTATTTCAGGCTTACTTTTAACCCTAATGATGAAGAAGCTTTAAAGCGTGTAATAAATTACCCAAAACGGGGAATTGGAGACACTACAGTAGACAGAATTATTGTAGCAGCCGATAAAAACAGTATTACCCCCTTCGAGATCATATTAGAAGCGCCGCGTTACCTGGAAAAAACACCGCCATCGTTACTCGCTTTCGCGGCCATGATACAGAGTTTCCAGGTGATCACTAAAAACCAGTCGGCGTATGAGTCGGCCCTGCACATCGCGCAGCACTCGGGTTTGTTAAAAGACCTTTATTCAGATAAATCTGTTGAAGGGCTTAACCGTTATGAGAACATACAGGAGCTACTGAACGGTATTAAAGAGTTTAGCGAGCGTGAAGATATAGAGGAAAAAGGCCTTGACATTTTTATGCAGGATGTAGCCCTGCTTACCAACGACGATAAAGACAAGAATAAAGATGCCGATACGGTATCGCTGATGACCATCCACTCCTCTAAAGGTTTGGAGTTTCCGCAGGTGAACGTGGTAGGCCTCGAAGAAAATTTATTTCCTTCGCAGATGTCGCTCAATTCGCGCAGCGACCTGGAGGAAGAGCGCCGCCTATTTTACGTGGCAGTTACAAGAGCCGAAAGTAAACTAACTATTAGTTACGCTACTTCGCGCTTTAAATTCGGCACACTTATTAACAGCGAACCCAGCCGTTTCCTGGATGAGATAGACGCCAAGTACCTCGAACTTGATTTTTCGGCCAAGCCGGCGCAAAGCAGTTCGTCTTTTGATGATGAGCGCACCGCCTGGACCAGGAAGACTGATTCCAAGGCAGATACCTATTCTAAACCCAAACCTGCAAGCGGGCCGCCGCCGGGCAAAACAACCTCATTACTGGCTAAGGCACACGTACCTACGCCGGGCTTTAAACCATCAGATACCGCTAATTTACAGGTAGGTATGCAGGTAGAGCACGAGCGTTTTGGCTTTGGCAAAGTAATAAGTTTAGAAGGCAACAAGCCGGATATTAAGGCTACGATCTTTTTTAAAGAAATTGGCCAGAAACAATTGCTTCTAAAATTTGCAAAACTGAGCATTATAAGTGGGGCAGAGTAACATACAACACCCCACTTTTGTAGAACTAATTCCACACGTTTTTTCACGTACAGTTAACTATGTGTTAATATAACGCAATAGGGGCACATTTTAATAAATGGCATTGGGTTTGGATAACCGCTGATACCCTATTTCCCATTAATTAATTTTATTATGTACATGATGAGCGAAACTATTAAAAAGAAAACCAACAAATCGGCTGGTAAGAACATTCGTACACTGCGCCACGAACATGGCTGGAGCCAGGAAGATGTTGCCAACAGGTTAGGTATTTCTATCCCTGCATTTTCTAAAATTGAAACCGGTGTTACTGATATCAACCTATCAAGGTTGGAGCAGATAGCCAACATTTTTGAGGTAAGCGTTGTAAACCTGCTTTCGTTAGAATATGTTGAGGAGCCAACCACCCAGGATCTGAGCCTGAGCATTATTCAGAAAAAACTATTAGACCGAGAAACTGAGATAACCAACCTGCAGCGTAAAGTAATACTGCTTTATGAAGAACTGCTGAGTAAAAAAACCGCAGCCGTATAAATTGAGAATAACTGTTTGCTAAACCCAACAGTTGTATTTTTTGCCCATCATCATAAATTTCACCTTTGTTTAAATTATTTTCCTAAAGTTAATCAATTTAAACAGGGTGAAATTTTAGCTGTTTTATTAAAGCATCAAACAAATCTTACCGGCAAATTAGCTTTTGGATTTATAATTGTAATGTCATGAGTGTTATACAAAAAACGCAATTATATGGCAAACTACATGATATCTATTTCCAATGCCGATGTGCTAAAAACAGGTACCATACATGATCCGCGCAGTAAGCTGAAAGTTAAGGCATTTGATGTGCTGCGGTCGCGGTTTAAGCCCCGTAAAGGCGAGGTAAGGTTTTTTGTTACTGCGGGTGAAGAAACCCTCGCTTTTGAAACCGAAGGCTACCAAAGGCACAGGCAGTTGCTTATACTGCAAATGATATCCAGATACTGTGTGTATTTAGGGCTGATGGAGGCGCAGATACATGCTACCCTGCCTGCTGTTTAAGCGGGCTTTTGTTTTAATATATCGTTTTACCGCTATCGTTAAGCATTTCGCTCATCTCGATGATCTTCTGATCAATGTCCGAAACGCATTTATCCATCATCTGGATGCATTCTTTCTCATCAACAAGGCCTTCTTTCTGCAGGTTCATTAAACCGCGCAGCGTGGCAATAGGCCCGCGGATCTGGTGCGAAAGGTAAGAGGAATACTCCGAAAGTTTCTTATTTTTTATCTGTAGGTCCTTAGTACGCTCGTCAATAATTTCTTCAAGGTGATGGTTCACCCTATCCAAGTTGTCTTTCTGTTTAGATACCTCATCATTAAGATGAGTAAGCTGGGCGTTGGTATTAGCCTTGCGTTTTACATTGTTCACTAACAGGGCAATTACCACCAGCAGTAAACAGGCCACAACCGTTGCCGCCCAAAACTTTATCCTGTCGTTTTGCTGGCGCAGGATGATGCCATCCTTTTCGCGCTGCATAGCGGCCTGCTTAAACTGCTCCTGCAGCATGTTTATCTGGGTAGATTCGTTAGAGCTGTAGATGGTGCTATCCTGCTTAAATATCAGCTGCAGGTAGTGCAGGGCCCGCTCGTAATTTTTGCGTTTAGATTCCAGCTGGTAAACGGTGTAATTGTAATCTTTAGAAAGTTTTTCGTCCTTCAGCATATCAGCATAGGCCTGCCCTTCCTGCACAATCTTTTCGGCAACATCAAATTTACCCTGGGCGATATATAAGGCAGCAAGGGTAAGGTTGGTGCTGGCTACCGGTTTGTTAAGGTCGCGCTCTTTACCGGCTTTGTTAGCGGCAAGCAGTAGTTGCTCGGCTTTATCAAACTGGTGCAGGCTGTAATAAATTACCCCCCTGTTCTGCAGCACCTGTACCAGGTTTACAGAATCTTGCAGGGCCGAGAATAAAACATTGCTTTTATCGTAATAAGTTAAAGCCTGGGTATAGCTTTGTTTGCGGTAGTACACATTCCCAATATTCATGTACAAAGATGCTTTAAGGGCATCATCGGGCACGCCCTGCGCTATGTTAAGCGCCTCTTTTAAGTACTCTAAAGCTTTATCCTTATTATTATCAAGATACAGGTTACCTATGTTATTAAGCACCTTGGCCTGGCTCTTAAGATCTTTAATCTCCTTAAAGAGATCCAGCGCCTTTAAATAAAAATCTATGGACTTACTGGCTTGGTTAAGGTAATAATTACCTATGCCCAAAATACGGTTAGCCTCGCCCATACCCTGCTTAAAATCAATCTTTTCGGCAAGTTCCAGCGCCTTACCGGCATCAATAACGGTTTGCTCGGGGTTGGTGTAACGGTTGTTGTAGGCCTGCTTATTTAATTTGATAACTTCTGCCGTATCCCGGGCGTTAACTTCTGCGTATACATCGCCGGCGTATATAGAACAACCAATTAGAAAAACTATAAACAGGGTATAAATTTTAGCCATCAGCGCTCTATACGTTATAAAGTGGTGAAAGTTATGAAATAAATAGTAAGTATAATTGCTTACACTGAATTTAGAAAAAAACGGAGTAAAATAAATTTGATATATTTTATCGATAATTAAAAAACATATCTATATTTGCATTGTTAAATAATTGAATGACAAATAGTTATATTATTTTTTCTGTATACCGTTTTGTGAAAAAATATGTGCAACTGAGAAAAAATTATAAACCTTTGGTTACAAATTAGAGCCATCGGCTATAATGTTAATTTCATGCCGCTTTGTGGATAAATAATTTCAGCAACAGGAAATTGAACTATGAAAAACACTAAAAAAATCTGCCTTGCGGCGCTGATCCTGATATCAGGTGTAGTAACATCCTGCATGCAAAAAAGCAGCAAATTAACTGTCGGTGTAATGCTGCAGCCATCTACAGGCATCAGAAAAGATATAGGCACGGCAGATTAACCAGTTTAAACATTAAAACCATTAACAACAAGGATATTAAAATGAAGAAGATTTGGATAGCAGCGGCACTTTTTTTAGGCACAGGTATTTTGGCATCATGCACTAAGCAACCGCACAAGCAACCTACTGCAACCCTTGAACACAGTACCACATGGTTTAAAAAAGATATTGGCACAGCCGATTAACCATTACACAGATAAAAAATACAGTAATTAACATACCCCCAACCACCACATTTTAAAAATTACGATCATGAAAAAATCAATCATAGCAGCTGCATTAATCCTATCTACAGGCGTATTATCAGCTTACACCATCATCCCGGCAAAACGCGATACCACTAACAACAAAAAATCAAGCTTAACTAAAAAAGATATTGTACAGGCGGATACCAAAAAGGACATCGGACAAGCAGACACTAAAAAAGATATTGGACAGGCTGATTAATTAGCTTCGACACGTAATCACAAACAATAACCACAACAACATATAATCATCATGAAAAAATCAATCATAGCAGCAGCATTAATCTTATCTACAGGCGTATTATCAGCTTTCACTATCATCCCAGCTAAACGCGATACCACCAGCAACAAAAAGTCAAGCTTAACTAAAAAAGATATTGGACAGGCGGATACCAAAAAAGACATCGGGCAAGCAGACACTAAAAAAGATATTGGCCAGGCTGACTAATTAAGCTTCATCATATAACTAATACATAACCAACACAACATCTCAACATATAATCATCATGAAAAAATCAATCATAGCAGCAGCATTAATCTTATCTACAGGCGTATTATCGGCTTTCACTATCATCCCTGCAAAACGCGATACCACCAGCAGCAAAAAAACAAGCTTAACTAAAAAAGACATTGGCCAAGCTGATACCAAAAAAGACATCGGGCAAGCAGACACTAAAAAAGATATTGGCCAGGCTGATTAATTAGCTTCAACACTCAACCACAAACAATAACCACAACAACATATAATCATCATGAAAAAATCAATTATAGCAGCAGCATTAATCTTATCTACAGGGGTTTTATCCGCATTCACCATCATCCCTGCAAAACGCGATACTACCACCAGCAAAAAAACAAGCTTAACTAAAAAAGACATCGGACAGGCGGATACCAAAAAAGATATCGGACAAGCAAACACTAAAAAAGATATCGGCCAGGCTGACTAATTGTTTTTTATGTTTAATGTTCCTTTAATAAGGATTCAGAAGCAATAAAATAAAACGGGAGTTTACCGGCTTCCCAGGCAGCAAAGCCAAAACCGGGAGAGATTACATTGAGAAGCGAAAGAGCATCTGTATAAAAGATGCAGCAATGCCGGTATAATAACACCCGGGCATTGCCACATATTAACGCGGTTTAGCGCGTTTTAAATTTATCGCAGTTGTCTATGTTAAAGATCACGGTATAATCAGCCTTGGTATCAACCTGCTGGCGGCCGGTTTTGGTGTTCAGCACAAAAGGTTTCTGCGCAAGCGTTTGCGATGAAAGCTTAAATTCAACGGCAAGGGTATCTGTCATCCCCTCCTGCTGAAAGCTCCAAACGGCTTTAATATTATTACCTTCTATAGTGCCAAGCAGGGCTCCTTTACGGCTATCCTTTTCTTTAGGCATCCAATTCATATCACCACTTACCTTATTGGCGTTTATTACCAAATGCACTGCGGTAGTATCCTGTGCGCTTGTACCATCGGTGTGTATAAAGCAGTATTCCATATTTTGGGCCGGGGTATTTGCCTTGGTTGCCAATGCGGTATCTTTACCTTCGGTTGCTGTGGTATCGGTACCTTTGTTGCCATTACCCGAGCATGATGCCAGTGCCAAAGCACAAATAATTACATAGTATTTCATGGGATCTGTTTTTAAAACTTGTTTGCATTACTACAATTATACCACTAAATAGTTCTGCCAGGGAGTTATAATTGATTTCCCCGGAACCAGATAAGCGTTATATTTATGCACCAATAAAACCATTATGTTAACGTTCAATTTTAAGCCATTTCCGCTAATAAAAACAGCGCGCCTTAACTTGCGTGAGATAACTTTAACCGATGCCCCCGCCCTTTTTGCACTGCGCAGCCACCCTGATACTATGAAATATATAGGCCGGCAACCGGCGCAGAGCATTGATGAGGTATACGAATGGATAAATATTTTAAACAATATAGCTCTAAAGAATGAAGGCGTTATGTGGGCCATTATACTTAAGGAAACCAACGCGCTTATAGGTACCATTTGCTACTGGCAGCTGAACCCTGCAGATCACCGTGCCGAAATAGGCTACATGCTGCATCCCGATCATCAAAACAAAGGTTACATGCACGAAGCTTTAAATGAGGTAATTAATTACGGCTTCTGTGTAATGCAGCTGCACTCTATAGAAGCTAATGTTAAACCAGATAACCGGCCATCAGTTAAAATACTGGAGAAAAGCAATTTTGTGCGCGAGGCTTACTTTAAAGAAAACTATTATTCCAACGGCAAATTTCTGGATTCCGCCGTATATTCATTACTTACCAACAAATAACACAACTGTGCATAAAATTTGTTAGTTAACTATAAATACATAACTTGCCCGCTTAATTTACCTGTTACCACAGATAACCTAAATTATAAGACGGTAGCAAAAACAAATTATAATTAATATAGTTACATTAAAAACCTTAAAGAAAATTAACATGGCAGCACAAAAAGAAGGCGGCATTACCGCTTATTCAGTTAAGACTAAAACTAAAAACGTACCAATGATCGACCCGGTTATCGATATCAAATCGGGCAGATATATTGCTACAGGTAAAGATGCCGATGGAAACAAAATGGCAGCTATCATGGGCAAAGCTACAGCTGAAGAACACGTTAAAAATGGCAACGCTAAAAAAGGCACTGGCTGGTAAACAGCAATAACCTTATAAACATAAAAACCTGCCAATGGCAGGTTTTTATGTTTATAAGCACTTTTATATCAGGTTTCCGCCCCAGTCTTTGTACGGGCTAACTGATAGGTTTGCGTTACTGTAACGATGATCGTCGCTTACTTCTTCTGTAACCCAGTGGGGCTTTTCAAACGCTTCATCTTCGCTCTGCAGTTCAATTTCGGCAACAATTAATCCGGCGTTATCGCCGTCAAAAACATCTACCTCCCATAATTTGCCTGCAAACTCAACTTTGTAGCGCACCTTTTCTATAGCAGATACCGTAAGTGTATTCAATATCTCGTTCCCCTCTGCTATGGGGATGGTGTACTCATACTCGGCGCGGCTGATACCCGTTGTGCTGCCCTTTAGCGTCAAATAAGCCGCATCGCCTGTAACGCGAATGCGTACGGTACGCTTATCATCACTTAAAATATAACCCTGCTTAAACAGGTTGCCTGCCGGTTTTGCAGCAGCACCCCACGCGGTGTGATCTACTAAAAACTTTCTTTCTATTTCAATACCCATAATAATTATATAACAATAATGTTATTAAATGTTAAAACCACTACCATACCAACATGCCCTAAGGCTAAATGTTTATATTCGCCAAAGCTACTTTATATTCAAACATGAACTTCAAAAGATCCGCTTTTCTGCTGCTATTTGTTGCCACATTTATTACACAGGCATACGCACAACTCCCAAAAGATACCGTTAGTTTAAACACAATTATCGCCAAAACTTCTAAAGTTATAAATGCACTGCCGTTTGAAAAGGTTTACCTGCATTTAGACAAACCTTACTACGCCAGCGGCGATACCGTTTGGTTAAAGGCCTATGTTACTATAGATCAGCATATCCCCACTACCCTAAGCAGCAATGTTTATGTAGATATTTCTACCAAAGATTCGCTCGTGCGCTTTTTAAAGCTGCCGGTAGTTAATGGTGTGGCATCGGGTAATATCATACTCACGCCCGCCGATTTTAAACAAGGCAATTTCCATATCAGGGCCTATACTGCCTGGATGCGCAATTTCGACCCGGATTACTTCTTCAACAAAAACGTTGTAATAGGCAACGCTATTGATAACTCTGTAAATACTAACATCTCTTTTACAGCCACACCTGCTGCAAATGCAACTAAAATAAGCGCAGGTATTATTTATAAAGATCCCGGCAATGCCGCCGTACTGGCCAACAAAAAAGTAAGCTGGGCGGTAACTGTAAACGGCGATGAAGTAAGCAAAGGCAAGGGCACCACCGATGCCAACGGATTGCTGAACCTTGATTTTACGGGCAGCCCAACCTCCCTGAAAACGGGTACGCTCACCACGGTGATAGATATGGGTAACCGCAAATCTGTCATCAGTAACTTCTCGTTAAAAACCGCTGCGGCAACCCGGGATGTACAGTTTTTCCCCGAAGGCGGCGAACTGATAGAGGGCGTACGTTCTAAAGTAGCGTTTAAAGTAATAGGGGCTAATGGCCTGGGTATTGATGTAAAAGGAACCGTTACCGACAACACCGGCACAGCGGTGGCCGAGTTTACTTCCAAACACTTAGGCATGGGCATTTTCGCGCTAATGCCGGAAGCCGGGAAAACCTATAAAGTAAACATTACCTTCCCTGATGGGGCGGTAAGCAATTACAATTTACCCCGTATTAAAGCAGCAGGTGTAATCATGGGCACATATACTACCGATGCCGATAATATCACCCTGAAAATAGCAACCAACGCACAGTATTTAGAGGCCAATAAGGGTAAGGTATTTTATATAGTTGCCCAAAATGGCGGTGTGATATGTTTTGCAGCCAAAACCACGCTGGAATCATTAATGTACAGCGCGCCTATCCCAAAAAGTAAATTCCCTACAGGTATTGTGCAATTTACATTACTCACTGCTGCCGGCTTGCCGGTTAGCGAACGGATTGCTTTTGTGCAACGTAACGATGCGCTTAACCTAACCATGAGCAGCCTTGCCAAAACCTATAACATAAGGCAAAAAGTAAAACTCAATATTTCGGCAAAAAACAAAGCGCTGCCTGTTGCCGGTAATTTTTCTATTGCCGTGATTGACGAAACCAAGGTTCCGTTTGATGAGAATTCGGAGAACAGCATCCTCTCTAACCTGTTGCTAACATCCGATTTGAAAGGTTATGTAGAAAAACCTAACTACTACTTTATTAATAAAGACCAAACCGCTGCAGCAGAAGACCTGGATATCCTAATGCTTACGCAAGGATACCGCCGCCTGTCTTACCGTAACATACTGGCCGATAAAAACCCGCAGTTATACTTTATGCCCGAGCAGAACGGCATTGAGATAACTGGGGTACTTAGAAACAATACCGGTATGACCATAGCCAAAGGCAACTTGCGCCTGCAGATCCCGGCCAAAAATTATTATGCCGAAACCGTAACCGATATGGTGGGGAATTACAAATTCTCTAAACTTAACTTCCCCGATTCATCGCAGGTGATCATCAACGCGCGTAACAACGTAAACAGTAAAAACCTTACCGTTACCGTAAACGGCGAAAGCTACCAGGGGCCGTCTAAAAACATATATGCTTATGATGAGGTTGCCAATATCGACAGCGCCTTTAAACCTTACCTGCTCAATAGCAAAAAACAGTACGATAACCTGCATATTTTAAAAGAAGTTGTAGTAAAATCAACCGTTATTAAAGTTGCACCGCACACTACTTATTCGTCTCTATCCGGGCTATCGCCGGTTGCCGACCAGGTAGTTAGGCAGGAGGCTATGAATGCCTGCCCTGCTTTGTACAATTGTATCTCAAGTTTAGTATTAGGTACTATAGTTGATGATGGAAAACTTTATTTTATACGCAATTATAACAGCAACAAAAAAAACATCCAGGTGTATGTGAACGGCTCGGCGGTAGATTTGAGTTACCTGATGGGTATCGACGGTAAAAGCGTAGAAACTATAGAAGTATTTAAAAGCGAGGGTTTCTCAGGTATCGATAAGTTGTACGGTACCTCAGGCGTTGTCTCCATCACCCTTAAAAAGGTAGAAAAATCAAAAATAACTTTTGCACAATTACAAGAACTTGTTCCACCACCAAGCATTGCAACCATTATGCCGCTTGGGTATGGTATTGTACGCGAGTTTTATTCTCCTAAATACGATGTACTAAAGGCCGGTAACCTGGGCGGCGATCTGCGCAGCACCATCTACTGGAACCCTAAAGTTGTAACCGATAAACTCACCGGCGCAGCATCTGTAGAATACTTTAACGCCGATGGCCGCGGCACCTATCGCGCCACCATAGAAGGCTTTGATGCCGATGGCAACCTTGGCAGATACGTATACAGGTATACCGTTAAGTAATTACGAATAAAGCTTTTAACCTATTTAAACAGGCCATGCATCTAACTGTATGGCCTGTTTTTTTACAATGCTAATTTGTACTTTTATATAACCTTAAATCAATACAATTATGGATATGAACCTTGTACACTGGCCGGCTATCGTAGTAGCTGCCATTTCTGCTTTTGCCATAGGCGGCATTTGGTACTCCCCTGTATTGTTTGCAAACGCCTGGATGATAGACAGCAGCCTGAATACCGAACAGGTAAAGGACGGCAACAAAGGTAAAATATTTGGTTTCGCGTTTATTTTCACGCTGCTGATGTCGGTTAATCTCGCCATGTTCCTGGCCGATCCCAAAACAGACCTGGCCTGGGGCGCTACAGCAGGTTTCCTGGCCGGCATCTGGACGTTCTCAGCCATTGCCATCCACAGCCTGTTCGAGCTAAAATCCTGGCGGCTTATTTTTATAAACGGCGGTTACAGTTTAGTATCCTTAACACTAATGGGAGCTATAATTGGAGTGTGGCGGTAAGAAGCTTTAAAGAAAACGGAAATCATAATAATTCCGAATATTGAATTTCGAATGCTAAACACTGAAGTTTTTACTTCAATATTTGATGTTCGACATTCAGTATTCGATATTGCTTTTTAGTCTACAAATTCTCTTCTTCCTAATATGACCTTTCTATGAACCAGCCATCCGAACAATAGGCCTGGTAATTGGTTATTTTTATACTGACAACATCTTAAATACTATGAGTTACCAAACAAAAACATTTAACATCGCAGGCGATATTACCATTAACCGCATAGGTTATGGCGCCATGCGCATTACCGGCAAAGGCATCTGGGGGCCACCTAAAGATCATGATGAATCTATCCGTGTGTTAAAACGCGCTGTAGAACTGGGCGTAAATTTTATAGATACCGCCGATAGCTACGGCCCCAACGTATCTGAAGAATTAATTGCCGAAGCGCTTTACCCTTACCCCGAAGGTTTGCTGATTGGCACTAAGGGCGGCTTACTGCGTACCGGGCCAGATCAATGGCCGGTAGACGCCAGCCCCGAACATTTGAAAGAGGCGCTGGAAGGCAGCTTAAAACGGCTTAAACTGGATCAGATAGACCTTTACCAACTGCACCGCATCGATCCTAAAGTACCTGCCGAAAAAAGCTTTGAGTTTTTAAAACAGGCACAGCAGGAAGGCAAGATAAAACACATTGGCCTCTCTGAAGTGGATATAGACGATATTAAAAAAGCGCAGGAATACTTTGAGGTGGTATCGGTACAAAATATGTACAGTGTAGATAACCGCAAATGGGAAGGTGTTTTAGAATACTGCGAAGAAAACAACATAGCGTTTATCCCTTGGTTCCCGCTGGGTGGTGGTAACGTTACCAGCCAGGAGATACTGCAGAAAACGGCAGAGAAGCATCGCGTAACCGTGCACCAGGTAGCTTTAAGCTGGCTGTTGCAGCATTCGCCAAATATCCTGCTCATTCCGGGTACTTCAAGCGTAGATCACCTGGAAGAAAACATGAAGACAGAAGGTATCGTATTGGATGCCGAAGATATCGACGAACTGGATGGTATTTCGCCCCCGGTAGGTTAATATCATCGTATTATATTATTTAAAAAAAAGGATGCTGCGAAAACAGCATCCTTTTTTATTGATATCAAAATTAAGCAGCGTATTTTTGCCAACGATGAAAAGCAAACAGGAGATCCTTCAAAATTATTATTCGCAGGGCGCAGACGGCACGCCGGAAATTTCAGCCGAGGGCCTTTTAAAAGCCATGGAAGAATACCGCCTGCAGGCAGAAGAAACCGCTTTTACTGCCGCCCGCCAGTTAAACAGCGATTTAGCTTATATAGATTACAGCTTCCCATCCTTCGAAGCTTACCAGGCCAGCCTGCAAGTACCCGAACCAATCGTTTCTGAAAGCGACATAGAAGCAGCCAACATTCAGCTGATAGCCGATAGCATCTTAGAACAGTTTATCCCCCATGATGCCACCGTGCAAACCCTGCAATTCAACATCCGCACAAACGGAATAGGTTACACAGTACATTATAACAAGGCAGAACAGGGTTATTGGATCTTCTCCGGATTTCACAGATCTGAGGATTAATCCCACCGATTGTCTGAACCGTTGATTAAAGTAATTTTAGGGCCTCGTTGATCATTGTCTGAACCTTGATTGACAGGATTAAGGGATGCGCTTGATCATTTGAACTTCTGCCGATCCTACTTAACATAACGCCAATCCGAAATCCGAAATCACACCTGCGCTACCTTAAAAGGCTTCACGTCCACAGTTTCCCATATTTTTTGGGTGATGTATGGTTCGCCTTGTTTCCAGGCTTCCAGTTGTTCGTCGCTTTCAAACTGCAGCACCATTACAGATCCTATCATTTTGCCTTCGTCGTTTAACACGGCACCGCCAAGAATGTAGTTGCCGCTTGCTTTTAAGGCAACCGCGCCATCTAAATGATGCGGGCGCACACCCATGCGGCGGTCGAGCGCGCCTTCGTCTGTATAGTCATATCCGGTTACAAGGTACTGGTTCATATCTGTTGGTTATTTGTTGTGGTAACAAGTATACGGCTGTTGTGTTTCCCCTGCAAAAAAATTGTGCAACATTACACTTTGTGGTAGCATATAACTGTAACTTTTACAATATTTGTTTCTTAAACCGAAAACACCATGAAAGAGCAATTGCAGCAGGAATTTATTAAGCTATACAACAAAGAAGCATCACACACCTATTTTTCTCCGGGCCGGGTAAACCTTATTGGCGAACATATAGATTATAATGGTGGTTTGGTAATGCCCTGCGCGGTTACTTTAGGTACTTACCTACTAATTTCGCCTAACAACGAAGGCGTTTTCCGCTTCAAAAGCATTAATTTTAAGGAAGTTGCAGAACTTACCGTTGGTGCAAACGGTGTAAAAAAAGAAGAGCTTTGGTACAACTACCCTACCGGCGTAATTGAACATTTTAAAAAAGATGGTAAGCCTTTAGAGGGGCTGGATATGCTGTATTACGGTAATATCCCAATCGCTTCGGGCTTGTCGTCATCCGCATCAATAGAGGTGGTTACCGCCTATGCGCTTAACGACCTTTTTAACGGTGGGTACACTAAGCTGGAGCTGGTAAAGCTTGCTAAATGGGTAGAAAATGTTTTCATAGGCCTGCAAAGCGGTATTATGGATCAGTTTGCCGTTGCCTTTGGCGAAAAGAATAAAGCGCTAATGCTTAACTGCGATACGCTGGATTACCAGGCTGTAGACAGCAACCTGGGCAATTACCTGCTGGCCATCATCAACACCAACAAGCCCCGCAAGCTGGCCGAATCTAAATACAACGAGCGCGTAAGCGAGTGCCAGGCTGCTTTAGCTGCTTTAAATACCGAGTTGGATATTGCCTACCTCTGCGATATTGATACCGCCACCTTTTACCAATACAAACACCTCATAACCGACCCTATAGTGCTAAACAGGGCAACCCACGTAGTGCAAGAGAACGACCGAGTAAAACTGGCCGCTGCTGCATTAAGTGATAATAACCTGGCCGAATTTGGCAGGCTAATGTACGCCTCTCACGAATCGTTACGCAGCCTGTACGAAGTAAGCGGGAAAGAACTTGACACCGTTGTAAACTACTGCAAAACCAATAATGATGTAATAGGTGCCCGGATGACCGGTGCCGGCTTCGGCGGCTGTGCTATTGCATTGGTTAAAAAAGATGCCTTCGACAAATTCAGCGCTGAAGTGAGTGAATATTACACTAAAGAAGTGGGCTACGCGCCATCAGTTTACAGCTCCCTTATTGGTGATGGTGTTGGATTATTGAACGAGGTTGAAGCAGTATACTAATCATACTACGATTGTGTTTCGCTAATTGCCAATTTGCATAGCATAGCGCGATGCATATATCTGTCTGCCGTTCCCTTTAACAGAGGGCGGCAGACAGTATCCATTACTTATTACTCACCATTCAACCACTAACTATTCACCATGTCCCCCATGCGTAAATTAAAACTCGACGAACTTAACCGGGCATCAATAGAAGAATTTAAGGAACAGGATAAACTGCCGGTTATAGTAGTGCTGGATAACGTGCGTAGCATGCATAACATCGGGTCGATATTCCGTACCTCGGATGGGTTTGCGGCTACGGCTGTTTACCTGTGCGGCATAACCGCGCAGCCGCCGCACCGCGAGATTGAGAAGACAGCCCTGGGAGCCACACAATCTGTAAACTGGGAGTACTTTCAAGATACCCTTGCGGCCATTGAGCAATTGCGTGCCGATGGCTACAAGATCATTGCCATTGAGCAGGCCGAGAACAGCACCATGCTGAACACTTTTACACCCTCGACAGAAGAAAAGTATGCCCTCATATTTGGTAACGAGGTGAACGGTGTAAGCGATGAAGCCATGCAGGTGATTGATACCTGTATTGAGATCCCCCAGTTTGGCACCAAGCATTCATTTAACATTGTGGTATCTGCAGGGATTGTACTTTGGGATTTCTTTGCTAAATTGAATTTAAAATAGTTACCAATCATGAGCCCACTCGCTAAAAAACTGCTTGTTAAACCCGGCCAAACCTGGCTGGTATTAGACCCGCCTGAGGATTACCTGGCCGCACTTGAACCGCTACCAGATGGTGTTAAGCTGGTATTTGAAGTGAAAGCCCCCATAGATGGCATACAGTTATTTGTACAGAACAGTGCCGAATTAGCCGCAAGTCTGTTGCAGGTAACACCTGTTTTAAAGCCCGAAACGGTGTTATGGTTCATCTACCCCAAAAAAAATGCGGGTATCCCAACCGATCTGGAGATGATGGGCAGCTGGGACGCACCTGCCAAACACGGCCTTCGCCCGGTAGCTTCGGCTGCCATTAATAACGTGTGGACTGCTCTCCGTTTCCGTCCTGAAAACCTGGTTAAAAAATCAGATGCCGGCAAAGCAGCTATCAAAGAGAACGATTACTCAGCTTATATCAACCCGGATAAAAAACTAGTTACCCTCCCCGAAGATGTGGAAGACCTGCTAAAAACTGCCCCCGAAAGCCTGGCAGCGTTTAACAAACTGGCTTACTCACACAAAAAGGAATATGTGGTGTGGATTCTGAGCGCCAAGCAGGAACAAACCCGCAGTAACCGCACTGCTAAGATGCTGGAGATGCTGCTGGCCGGCAAAAAGAACCCATCGGATAAGTAAACCAATAAAAGCAAAAAAAGCCGCCCTGGTAGAGCGACTTTTTGTTATATTATCTAACCAGGCTATTAATAAAATACCTGCTCAAACTGGTTTACGGCATCTTTGCTTTCCAGGTTGCTGTGGCCCATTAAAAACTCATCAACCTTACGTGCGGCTTCGCGGCCTTCGCTTATGGCCCATACTACCAAAGACTGTCCGCGGCGCATATCACCTGCTGCAAATACCTTGCTTACGTTTGTACGGTAAATACCTTCTTTAGCCTTTACGTTCTTACGCTCATCAAGGGCAACATTTAATTGCTGTAGAGCGCCTTCAAACTGCGGGTTTACAAAACCCATAGCCAGGAACACCCTTTGGCAAGGGATCTCACGCTCAGAACCTTCTACTTCGGCAAATTTGATAGGCCTGCCCATTACGTCGATCTCCCAGCTTACATCGCATACTTTTAAAGCACGCAGCTCGCCATTTTCGTCGCCTAAAAACTCTTTGGTGTTTACACCCCAAAAGCGATCGGCACCTTCTTCGTGCGAGCTGGTAGTTTTCATCACCATTGGGTAAGTTGGCCAAGGCATGTGTGCAGTACGCTGCGTTGGCGGCTGCACCATTACCTCAAACTGCTTAACCGAACGTGCACCCTGGCGGTTTGATGTACCCACGCAGTCGCTGCCGGTATCACCACCACCTATTACCACAACATCTTTATCCGTAGTCAGGATATCCTCCATCTCGAAGCTGGTGTTGCTAACGCGTTTGTTCTGTTGTTTTAAAAAGTCCATTGCAAAATGCACACCCTTAAGCTCGCGGCCCGGGATAGGCAAGTTACGCGGAATAGTTGAACCGCCTGCTAATACAACAGCATCGTGGGTGCGTACAACTTCTTCGGCACCAATGGTTTTGCCTACTTCTACATTGCATTTAAACTCTATACCGTCCTCTTCCATGATCTGGATACGGCGATCGATCACCCATTTCTCCAGTTTAAAATCAGGGATACCGTAGCGCAGTAACCCACCCGGGCGGTCGTCGCGCTCGTAAACGGTTACTTTATGGCCTGCTTTGCTTAATTGCGCTGCAGCAGCCAAACCGGCAGGACCAGCACCTACAACGGCTACCTTTTTGCCTGTTTTAATTAACGGGGCAACCGGTTTAACCATGTTTTTAGAGTAAGCTACCTCTATAATGTGTTTCTCTATTTCTTCAATAGCTACCGGTGGCTTGTTAATGCCTAACACGCATGCCGATTCGCATGGTGCTGGGCAGATACGACCGGTAAACTCGGGGAAATTATTGGTTGATGATAGTATCTGGTACGCTTCGCCCCAGTTTTTGCGATACACTGCATCATTAAACTCGGGGATAACGTTACCCAGCGGGCAACCATTGTGGCAAAAAGGTATGCCGCAGTTCATGCAGCGTGCCGATTGCTGGTTCAATTTCTCGTCGGAATAAAGGCCTACAAATTCGTTGTAGTTTTTTACCCGTTCGGCAACCGGCGTTTTTTGGGGAAGTTCCCTGTTAAATTCCTGAAATCCTGTAGCTTTTCCCATAAAAATTAGCTGATTGTTTGATATTGTTTTGCCTCTAACACCCTCTTGTACTCTTTTGGATATACCTTAATAAACTGGCCGGAAACCTTGTTCCAGTTTTTAAGGATGCTTTGTGCAACTTTACTACCTGTTAAATTAATGTGTTTTTTAAGCAGCGCGATGATCTGCTCCTCATCCTGTATCGATAGCGGATCCAGATCCACCATCTCCTTGTTACAGTTATCGGCAAAGGTGCCGTTAGGGTTGTAGATCCAGGCTAAACCGCCGCTCATGCCGGCTGCAAAGTTTCTGCCTGTTTCACCCAGGATAAGCGCACGGCCACCGGTCATGTACTCGCAACCGTGGTCGCCAATACCTTCTACAACCGTTGTTGCGCCCGAGTTACGTACAGCAAAGCGTTCGCCTGCCATACCTCTTACAAATAGCTCGCCTGATGTAGCACCATACAGCGCAACGTTACCGATAAGGATATTCTCCTCAGATTTAAAGGTTGCCTTTGCATCCGGGTAAATAGCCAGTTGCGCGCCAGATAAGCCCTTGCCTACGTAATCGTTAGCCTCGCCTTCCAGTTCAAAAGAAATTCCCTTGGTAGTGAATGCGCCGAAACTTTGGCCTGCAGAACCTTTAAATTTATAGTTTATAGTATTATCCGGTAAACCTGCAGATCCGTAGATCTTAGAGATCTCGTTAGACAACAGCGTACCAATGGTACGGTTTACGTTAATAACATCGTAAGTAGCAAATACGGGGGTTTTATCTTCCAGCGCGGCTTTTGCGTTCTCCAGCAATTTCCAGTCGATAATGGCATCCATACCATGATCTTGCTTCTCGCTGTTATAAAGCGTTAAACCTTTGGCATTGGTAACCGGGTGAAGGATGGCAGAAAGATCAACCTTCTTAGCTTTCCAGCTTTGGATATTATCTCTAACTTTTAAGAATTGTACACGGCCAACCATCTCATGTATGGTACGGAAGCCCAGTTCGGCCATAATCTCGCGCAGTTCTTCTGCCATAAAGCGGAACAGGTTTACTACGTGGTCTGCCTTACCGCTGAATAGTTTCCTCAGTTCAGGATCCTGTGTAGCAACACCAACCGGGCAAGTATTTAAGTGGCATTTACGCATCATAATACAGCCACCGGCAACTAAAGCCGCGGTAGCAACGCCCCACTCTTCTGCACCTAACAGGGCAGCAATAGCCAAATCACGACCTGTTTTTAACTGACCATCTGTTTGTAACACTACACGGCTGCGCAGTTTATTACGTACCAGGGTTTGGTGTGCTTCTGACAAACCAAGCTCCCATGGCAAGCCTGCGTGTTTAACCGAGCTAATAGGTGATGCACCTGTACCACCATCGTAACCGGCAATCAAAATAACATCTGCGTGTGCTTTGGCCACACCTGCTGCAATGGTACCTACGCCTGCTTTTGATACCAATTTAACGTTGATACGGGCGGCGCGGTTAGCGTTCTTCAGATCGAAGATCAGCTGGGCCAAATCCTCAATAGAATAAATATCGTGGTGCGGCGGAGGCGAAATTAAACCTACACCTGGTGTAGAGTGACGGGTTTTAGCAATCCAGTCGTCCACCTTGTGGCCGGGCAGCTGGCCACCTTCACCGGGCTTAGCGCCCTGTGCCATTTTTATCTGTAATTCATCGGCATTGGTTAGGTAGTTTGAAGTTACCCCAAAACGTGCCGAAGCAACTTGCTTGATAGCCGAACGCATCGAATCGCCGTTTGGCATTTTCTCGTAACGCAGTTCGTCCTCGCCGCCTTCGCCGGTGTTGCTTTTACCTCCAATACGGTTCATGGCGATAGCCATGGTACTGTGTGCCTCGTGTGAGATAGACCCGAATGACATGGCACCCGTAGCAAAACGCTTCATGATCTCCTCTGCCGGTTCAACCTCATCAATGCTGATGGCTTCGCGATGGTGGGCAAAATCAAGCAAACCACGGATGGTGTAATGCTTCTCGGTCTGCTCGTTTATTTTGGCAGCATAGTTTTTATAAACCGCGTAGCTGTTGCTGCGGGTAGCATGTTGCAGTAAGTGAACGGTATCCGGGTTGAACAGGTGAGCCTCGCCCCTGCGTTTCCACTGGTAAATACCACCTTCGGGCAGTAAACGGCCCTCGGTTTTAGAGCTGCTACCGAAACCAATTTTGTGTTTGCAAAGCGCTTCGCGGGCAATCTCATCAAGGCCTAAACCACCAATGCGGGTAACACCTCCCGAGAAATATTTATCTACAACTGTTTTATTGATCCCCAGGATCTCGAACACCTGCGAACCATGGTATGATTGCAGAGTAGAGATCCCCATTTTAGAAAAGATCTTCAGTAAGCCATCATTTACCGATTTTACGTAGTTTTTATAAAGCGTTTTAAGATCAAGATCGGTTTCTAATTTACCGGCATCTTTCAAAGTCTCAATAGTAGAAAGCGCCAGGTATGGATTAATGGCTGTTGCACCAAATGCCAGCAAAGTAGCAAAGTGGTGAACTTCCCAAACATCTCCTGTCTCCACAACCAAACCAACAGCACCACGACGGCCTTTTTTAATAAGGTGGTGATGCACGGCAGAAACCGCCAGCAACATTGGGATAGGTGCATGTTCAGAGTCTACAGCGCGGTCGCTCAGGATCAGTACCTCAAAGCCATCGTCAACAGCATCTTCTGCATAGCGGCAAAGCCTTGCAATACCTTTTTCTAACGAGCCAGGCATGCCATCTGCGTTAAAATAAGTTTGCAGCGTTTTAGCATGGAACAGGCCGGTATCAATACTGCGCAGTTTTTCCAGCTGGTGGTTCTTTAATATAGGGTGATTAAGCACTACGCAATGGCAATGCATTTTATCCTCATCCAGCAGGTTGCCATTGTTACCGATAAAGGTAGCTAAACTCATTACCAAACGCTCGCGGATGGGGTCTATCGGCGGGTTGGTAACCTGTGCAAAGAATTGCTTAAAGTAGCTTGAAAGATGCTGAGGCTTGTCTGACAGAATAGCCAAAGGCACATCAGTACCCATAGATCCTATCGGTTCTTTACCATCTAAAGCCATTGGTTTAATGATGGTATCGATATCCTCGCGGCTGTAACCAAACACCTGCTGGTAACGGAATACAGAATCGGGCGATAAGCTTGCGAAAGCCAAACGCGGCTCAGACAGTTCGCCCAGCTGGATCTTATAATTTTCTAACCAGCGGCCGTATGGCTGCTGGGAGGTTACTTGTTTCTTAATTTCTTCGTCGGTGATGATCTTACCTTTTTCGGTATCAATCAGCAACATTTTGCCGGGCTGTAAACGTCCTTTACGCACTACAGTGCTTTCGTCGATAGTAAGGGTACCGGCTTCTGAGGCAGCAATAACACGGCCATCATTGGTAATTACGTAGCGTAGCGGGCGCAATCCGTTACGATCAAGCAAGGCGCCTACCAGTTTACCATCGGTAAAGGTAATAGCGGCCGGGCCATCCCACGGCTCCATTAAGGTAGCATGATACTCGTAGAACGCCTTTTTAATTGGGTCCATCTGCTCGTTACCATCCCATGCCTCGGGCACCAGCATCATCATTACGTGTGGTAATGAGCGGCCACTGTGCAGCAAGATCTCGATGATGTTATCCAAACAGGCAGAATCCGACTGGTTGTTATCTATCACAGGCAATAACATATCCATTTCATCTGCCGTAAAGTAAGATGATACGTATGATTTTAAGCCCGAATAGAACCAGTTTAAGTTACCTGTAAGGGTGTTTATCTCACCGTTATGCGCAATTAAGCGGAACGGCTGAGCCAGTTTCCATGATGGGAAAGTATTGGTAGAGAAACGGGAGTGGATCATGGCGAAGCCTGATGCCATCCGCGGATCTGCCAAATCGGCAAAATATTTACGCAGCTGGTAGGTGGTTACCTGCCCTTTGTAAACAATTGTTTTGCACGATAGCGATGTAAAGTAAAAATACTCGCTGGCCGCCGGTACCGTTTCGGTAACGGTTTTATTAATATAGCGCCTTAATATATATAGCTTACGCTCAAAATCTTCAGCATTGGTAATATGGTGCGGCCTCGAAACAAAAAGCTGCTCCACATCCGGCTCGGCCTGGCGGGCGGTTTCGCCAATTGCGGTAGAATCTACCACAAGCTTACGATAACCCAGTTTATGAAGGCCTAACTTCTCAATAGCATTGCCAATAATGGTACGGCATGCCTTCTTTAAGGCAGGCTCTTTAGGGAAAAATATCATCCCTACACCATACTCACCCGGTTCGGGCAGGCTGATCTCGAGGTTAGAGCATTCTTCCATTAAAAACTCGTGGGGGAGCTGTATTAAGATACCTGCACCATCGCCGGTTTCCGGGTCGCACCCGCAAGCGCCGCGGTGTTCCATGTTCTCTAACATGGTAAGCGCATCATTAATAGTATTGTACGTTTTATGTCCGTTTATATTGGCTATAAACCCAGTTCCGCACGAATCATGTTCAAATTCCGGCCGGTAAAGGCCCTGCTGGTTGCCATCAGTTTGATCCATTTCTTTTACCCGTTTGTTTACGATACGGGTAATAACGAAATTAACGAATTATAATATTTTTAAAAAACGACTATGAATTTTTTTAAATTTATTAAAACAATGTGCATTTAAAGTTAAATTATTATAATGTCGACAAAAATCATCTACTTAATATACGAATATGTTAATTTTATAACATTGTTTAGTATGCACACATAGCAAATAAGCTTATTAAACTATTTTTGGGCCACACATAACATACACTATAATTATATGCCGGAGAAAATTAAAGCCGTATTTTTAGACAGGGACGGGGTACTTAATAAAGAGATGGGCGATTACGTTTGCCGCCTGGAAGATTTTCATGTGCTGGATAATTTTGATGCCCTAAAAACCCTCCAGGATCGTGGTTATATGTTACTGGTTGCCACCAACCAGGGCGGTATTGCCAAGGGCTGGTATGATTTGGCCGAACTTGGTAAAATGCATGCCCATCTTAAACAGGTGTACCACGAGCACGGTGTAGAAATTACTGACTTTTTCTTTTGCCCGCATCACCCCAACTTTACCGGCGACTGCGATTGCCGCAAACCAAAACCGGGCTTGCTGTTCCAGGGCATAGAAAAATATAACATCGATCCATCAAAATCATACTTTATTGGCGACCGCGAACGCGATGTAGAAGCTGGCACCGCAGCCGGCGTAAAAGGTATATTAATAGATAGCGACCAACCGATAAGCACCGTGTTGGATCTGATAGATTAAGTTTCATTATATAAACTAAATAGATAATATCGTTTTCACGGGGAGCACAGAGAAATATACCATCCGTGCTCCCTGTGTTTTATTCTTTGTGGTATCTGTGGTTAATTCTGCCAAAGACTTAAAACAATTTTGCCCTTATATCCTTTTACACGATAATGGCTTTATCCCGTTCCATAAAAGATTATGATAGCTTAATAGCTTGTGCCGCTGCCTTTTTTTTGATTTGCCTGTTCACCAGTTACAGTGGTATCGGCATCTCGCCCGATTCTATTATGTACACCAGCGCGGCCCGCAGTTTTACCGCAGAAGGCACTTTAAAAACCTTCAACCACATTCCCATTGTTGATTTCCCAGTGTTTTATCCCCTGTTTTTGGGGAGTATAATGGCCGTAACACATATCGATCCGGTTGCTTTTGGGGCTATCCTCAACAGCATCCTGTTTGCATCGCTGCTGTTCACCGCCGGGTGGATTATGAACCGCTTTGCCCCTGCATCGCAGCTTTATAAATGGCTGATGCTAACGGCAATAGTGCTTAGCCCGGGTTTGCTGCAGATCTATTCTTATTTATGGTCGGAAACGCTCTTCATCCTCGAAGTGCTCTTCTTCATCATTGCCTTTAAACAATATTTAAATACCCACGCCGGTAAATGGCTTATAGTAGCGGCATGTATTGCAGCTATTGGTTGTGTTACCCGCTACGCCGCGGTTACCATTATAGGTACCGGCGGTTTACTGCTTCTGCTGGACAGGACGCTTACCATCGGCAAGAAGATAACGCACATCCTCATCTTCGGCTTTATTTCTATTACGCTGCTGGTGAGTAATCTGGTGTTCAATGCCTATATGTCGGGCACGGTAACCGGTCCGCGCGAGCCCTCTATCACTTCATTCGGTAAAAACCTGTACTACTTTGGCACCGTAATGTGCGATTGGATGGGCTTCTCCCCTGCGCAATATTACTTGGCTACGCCTATTGCCACCGTAATGCTTTTAGGCTTCATCATCGCGTTAGCCTATAATTATTATCGCAGGCATTTAAACAGTTACGAAAACCTGGCTATAACGTTCTCGCTGGTGTACGGCTTGTTCATTATCCTTTCGTCAACCTTTTCAAGGTACGAGCGCATCAACAGCCGTTTACTCTCACCTTTATATGTTACCGCCATATGGGGTTACACCAGTTGGGGTCTGTTATGGCTAAAGAGCATACAGGTAAAACAAACTCGTTTAATAGTAGGCTCGTTATTAACTATACTGATGCTGGGCTTTATTGCTCGTGAATTTACGATAGACCTCGACCGCTACCACGACCAGGTGGCTGATGACTACGGTGCGCCCGGCTACACCGACAGCAGCTGGCAGGAATCGGAGTTTGCCAACTACCTGCGCACGATAGATAAAACCCAGTTCGACCCAAAGGTTAATATCTATACCGACGCGCACGAGGCGGTGTACTTCTTCTCGGGCATGTCCAGCTACCTGGTGCCGCACCGGTTCTTTAAAAAGGACGTAGCCAAGTTTTACGAGTTAAAACATTTCTATTTAATTTGGTTCAACAATCTGGAAAACCCAGAGCTGATAAACATTAAAGACATTCAAAAGGTAAAACCGCTGAAACTATTGAAAGAATTTGAAGGCGGAGCGATATATGAGTATTCGTCGGAACTCGAATTTGCAGGATTAAAGAATTAACAGAATGTCAGATCAATCATAAATCTCATTCTGGAAATTCTAAAATTTTGAAAATGGCAAAGCCTTCTTGAACACCCCTTATCGCTAATTGTGAAAAATTCTGATTCAGAAACTTTGATTTCTCAATCTACTCCCTATATTTGCATCGCTCATCTATAGTATTACTATACAAAAAATGGAATTGTACAAACAACATCATCTGCATTTGCACCATCACCACCCGGTGATGAATAGATAATGTATGTTTCTACGCGAAATAACAGCCTCCGCTTTTTATTATAGTACCTTAAAATCATTTTGTGAAAACACTAAAAATAGCGATCCAAAAATCGGGTCGGCTCAACGAAAAATCCGTTGAATTATTGAAGAATTGCGGCTTAAATTTTGAAAATTATAAAAGCTCGCTCATCTCTCCCGTATCAAATTTCCCTTTAGAAATTCTCTTTTTACGCGATGACGATATCCCCGAATACGTACAGGATGGTATTGCAGACCTAGGGATTGTTGGCGACAACGTAATACAGGAAACCGAGGTTGAAGTAGCTTATCTGCAACGCCTTGGCTTTGGTAAATGCTCGCTAAAAATTGCTGTTCCTAATAACAACAACATAGCCAGCCTGGCCGATCTGAACGGTAAAGCCATTGCCACCACCTACCCGGTAATATTGGGGAAATATTTAAAAGAACAGGGGATTACGTCTGATATCCGCACCATCTCCGGATCGGTAGAGATCTCCCCGGGTTTAGGTCTAAGCGATGCCATCTGCGATTTGGTATCAACCGGCGGCACATTAAAAAGCAACGGGCTGGTTCCGTTTGCCGATGTAATGAGCAGCGAAGCGGTACTGATAGGCAGCAAAGGCAGCGAGAACGACGATCTGATACAGGAACTTATCCAGCGGATTCAATCGGTACTGCGTGCCAAAGAAACTAAATACGTAGTGCTTAACGTTCTGAAAGAAAATCTGGCGGCTGTTACAGCTTTATTACCCGGCGTAAAAAGCCCATCGGTAGTGCCATTGGCCGAGGCCGACTGGGTAGCGGTGCACACCGTGATCCCTGAACGCGATTTTTGGGATCGCATAAGCCAGCTGAAACAAGCGGGCGCACAAGGCATTGTGGTAATGCCTATTGAGAAGATAATTTTATAGATGCCTCACCTAAATCCTTTCCAAAGGAGAGGACGTTAAGTAGGGATTTAACATAAAAAAGCCCATCTCCTTTGGAGAGGGGTTGGGGTGAGGCCATATGAAAACTTACAATTATTCAGACTTAACTTCAGCAGACGTCCAACGCCTTGTTCAGCGTAACGTTGACCCGGCGAATGAGATCCGAACGCTGGTTGAAGATGTAATAGACCACGTAAAACAACACGGCGACCGTGCTCTGCTGGATTACGCCCACAAATTTGACAAGGTGGAGCTAAACAAGCTATACCTCGATAAAACTGAACTGGAGGAAATTGCTGCCGCGGTATCTGCCGATCAGCAGGAGGCTTTGCAGGTGGCTTATGCCAATATTTACAAATTCCACAAAGCGCAATTAAAAACTGAGGACAAGGTAGAAACCATGCCGGGTGTTACCTGCTGGCGCGAATTACGGGCTATTGAAAAGGTTGGCCTCTATATTCCCGGTGGTACGGCTGTGCTGCCATCCACATTTCTGATGCTGGGCATCCCTGCAAGGATAGCTGGCTGCAGCGCGATAGTAGTATGTTCGCCACCGCAAAAAAATGGTAAGGTGAACGCCTTTATTGCCTACGTAGCATTAATGCTTGGGATTGACAAGGTGTATCTGGCAGGCGGCTCGCAAGCTATTGCGGCCATGGCTTACGGTACCGAAAGCATTGCCAAAGTAGATAAGATATTTGGCCCCGGTAACCAGTTTGTCACTAAGGCAAAAACCATTATCCAGTCTACCACCACTACGGCGATAGATATGCCTGCAGGCCCGTCAGAGGTTTTGGTTATTGCTGATGAAAGCGCCAAACCAGCCTACGTAGCTGCCGATCTGCTGGCACAGGCCGAGCATGGGATAGATAGCCAGTCGATTTTAGTTTGCACATCGCAAAGCATCGCGCAGCAAACCTTAGCCGAGGTTGAAAAACAATTGGCCGTGTTACCACGCGCCAAAATTGCCCGCCAGGCAATTGATAACTCCTACATCGTCATCACCAACAATCTGGATGAGGCAATGGATTTCAGCAACCAGTACGCGCCAGAGCATTTGATATTAGCCACAACCAGCTGGCAGCAGCTAACACCAAAGATTATCAATGCAGGTTCGGTTTTCCTGGGTAATTTAACCCCCGAAAGCGCCGGCGATTATGCATCTGGCACCAACCATACGCTGCCAACCAGCAGCTATGCAAGGGCGTATTCGGGCGTATCGGTCGATTCATTTGTGAAGAAGATCACCTTTCAGTATTTAACAGAAGAAGGAATAGCAAACATAGGTCCGTCGGTAGAGATTTTAGCCGATATGGAAGGTTTGCATGCGCACAGGAACGCGGTGAGCGTAAGGATGCACAAGCCCTGAATAACAAAGTAATAATTTGTCATTGCGAGGAGCGACAGCAACGCGGCAATTTCGTCGCCAATGCATGGCTGCTATGCACGCGAGGAGATTGCCACGCTATCGCTCGCAATGACATAGTTTAACAGAACAACACAATGTACAATATCAATAACCTCCTTAGGGAGAACATTAAAAACCTAACCCCCTACTCTTCTGCACGTGATGAGTACCAGGGAGAGGCGAGTGTTTTTTTAGATGCAAACGAGAACGCATTTGGCTCGCCATTGGCGCAGCAGTTTAACCGCTACCCCGATCCTATGCAGTATGCCGTTAAAATGCGCCTCAGCGAAATTAAAGGTGTACCAGCCCGCAATATCTTCATAGGCAACGGCAGCGATGAAGCTATCGATATCCTGTTCCGCAGTTTTTGTAACCCTGGGGTAGATAACGTTATCATCGTTCCGCCTACCTACGGTATGTACCAGGTATCGGCCAATATTAATGATGTGGAGGCCCGCAAAGTACTGCTTACCGAAGAGTACCAGCTAAACCTAGAAGGTATTGCCGAAGCTATAGACAAAAATACCAAGCTGATCTTCATCTGCTCGCCCAACAACCCTACCGGCAACTCTATTAACCGCGAGGATATTGAAACCCTGCTGGCCAACTTTAACGGCATTGTGGTGGTTGATGAGGCGTATATCAATTTTAGCCGCCAGAAAACATTTATACAGGAACTTACCGAATACGCCAACCTGGTGGTAATGCAAACCCTCTCCAAAGCGTGGGGATTAGCCGGTTTGCGCGTAGGTATGGCTTTCGCCAGCGAGGAGATCATTGAGGTGATGAACCGCGTAAAGCCGCCATATAACGTAAACGAATCCTCGCAGCAATTAGCGCTGCAGGCTTTACAAAATGTGCAGCAGGTAAACGAATGGATAAAAGAAACCCTTGCCGAGCGCGATAAACTGGTGCTTACCTTAAAGGATCTAAGCTTCGTGCTGGATATTTATCCATCGGATGCCAATTTTATTTTGGTAAAAACTACCGATGCAAAAGGCATCTACAACTTTTTGGTGCAGCATGGCATCATCATCCGCGACCGCTCTAAAGTGGAGCTTTGCGAGGGCTGCCTGCGCATTACCATCGGCACACCGCAAGAGAATAAATTACTGATTGAAACCCTACAGCAATACAACTAATGAGCAACCTGCAGAAAGTACTTTTTATAGACCGCGACGGTACCCTGATCAACGAAACACCCGATGAACAGATAGATTCGTTCGCCAAGCTTACTTTTTACCCGGGCGCTTTGCAGTACCTGCCTAAAATTGCAGCCGAGTTGGATTTTGAGCTGGTAATGGTTACCAACCAGGATGGCCTCGGTACTTCGGTTTACCCGGAAGATACCTTTTACCCGGTGCACGATTTTATCCTGAAAACATTTGAAAACGAGGGCGTAAAATTCACTTACCAGGCTATCGACCGCACATTTCCTGCCGATAATGCCCCTACCCGTAAACCGGCTACAGGCTTGTTAACGCAGTATTTAGATGCGGATAAATACGACCTGAAGAACTCCTTTACTATAGGCGACCGTAAGAACGATGTGCTGCTGGCTAAAAATTTAGGTGCAAAAGCCATCTGGATCAACAATAAATCGGGCTTGGGCGATAAGGAATTTAATCCTGAAATCGATAACGATATAGCCGGTGTAGTAGCCCTGCAAACTACAGAATGGAAAGAGATCTATGAGTTTTTAAAACTGGGCGAGCGTGTTATTGAGCATCGCCGTGCTACTAAGGAAACCGATATCTACATCAAATTAAACCTGGATGGTACCGGCGAAGCCAAAGTATCAACCGGCCTGCACTTCTTTGATCATATGTTGGATCAGATAGCCCGCCACGGCGGCATCGACCTGGAGGTAACCGCCAAAGGCGACCTGCATATAGACGAACACCACACTATTGAAGATACCGGCATTGCTTTAGGCGAGGTTTTTGCAGCAGCTTTAGGCAATAAAATGGGCATTGAACGTTATGGTTTCTGCCTGCCGATGGACGACTGCCTGGCACAGGCTGCTATTGATTTCGGCGGCCGTAACTGGATAGTGTGGGAAGCAGATTTTAAACGTGAAAAGGTTGGCGATGTACCTACCGAAATGTTCTACCATTTTTTTAAATCGTTCAGTGATGCCTCAAAATGCAACCTGAATATAAAAGCGGAAGGACAAAACGAACATCATAAAATAGAAGCTATATTTAAAGCATTTGCCAAAGCCATTAAAATGGCCGTAAAGCGGGATGTAAATAAGATGGTTTTACCGAGTACTAAAGGACTTTTGTAAAGGTGAGCCTCCCAAGCCCCCTAAAGGGCAGCAGTATTTAATAACATGGCAACAAACGATATCATAAACACACCAAGCGTTTCAAAAGCTCCCCCTTCAGGGGGCGGGGGGGGCTCGGCTATTGGCATTATCCGATACGGAGCCGGCAATATTTTCTCCCTTACTGCTACGTTAGAGCGGCTGGGCATTGCTTACGGCATGATCAATACCGAGGCTGATTTTGAGCATTACGACCGCTACATTATCCCCGGCGTGGGCCATGCGGGCGCTGCCATGCACAAACTGGAAAGCACCGGGCTGGTGCCTACCATAAAGGCGCTCAATAAACCTACGTTGGGCATTTGCGTAGGTATGCAGCTGCTTACTTCCTATAGCGAAGAAGGCGATGCCAACCTGTTGGGCCTCTTCCCCATTAAAACTTTAAAGTTCCCCAACACAGCAAATTTCAAGGTGCCGCACACAGGCTGGAACCAGGTTTTTGCCGAGAAGGAAAACCCGCTTTTTGAAAATATTCCCGCCGGATCACACTTTTACTTTGTACATTCATACTTTATTGAGTACAACCCGTTATACACTTTATCATCAACACGTTACATAAACCAATTTTCGGCATCAATTTGGCAGGGTAATTTCTACGGTGTGCAGTTTCACCCCGAGAAGTCCGGCGTTTTTGGCGAACAATTACTTAAAAATTTTTCAAATATTTAACTCCAATGTATATAATCCCCGCCATTGATATTTTAGACAAAAAGGTTGTACGACTACGTGAGGGCGACTATCAGCAGGTAACCGAATACGATGTTACCCTGGAAGAAATGATAGAACGCTATCAGAGCAACGGCACCAATTTTATCCATATCATTGATCTTAACGGCGCAAAAAACGACTTTAGCAACCAACAGTATCTGTTTGATGTGATTAAAAAAACAGACATGCAGGTACAGTACGGCGGCGGTATCCGTAGCATTGATAAAGTAAAAGAACTGATAGATGCCGGCGTGCACCGCGTTATTGTTGGTACACAGGCCATCACCACCCCTTCTTTTTTAGAGGACCTGAGTAAAGCCATTTGCGGCCGCGACAAATGCAGCGACCAGGTAGTTATTGCTATCGACGTGCTGGATGAAGTGATCAAATACTCCGGCTGGATGGAAAGCTCGCCCATTAAACTAATGGATTACGTTGATAAATGCCTGGCTTTAGGTTTCTTCCGTTTCCTGTGTACCGATATTAATAAAGACGGCAAACTGGGCGGCGCAGGTGTAGATCTGTACGAGAAGCTGCTTGATCATTCGCCGTTCATCAAACTGATCGCATCGGGCGGTGTAAGCTCCATGGCAGATATCGAACAGCTAAACAAAATAAAGGTAGAATCGTGCGTGGTAGGCAAAGCCATCTACGAAAACCGCATCAGCATAGAAGATATCAAAAACTGGAATCTGGAGAGCTTGATGTCGATATAACGGCGAGCCCCCCAGCCCCCTGAAGGGGGAGCTTTTGAATTGCATAGCTATCAATTAGTATGAGCAAAAAGTTATTTCTTGGTGCAGGCGCTCAGATCTTTAAGAATGCTGAAGCATTAAGATATAATATGACTCAGGCCGAGTTAATACTGTGGGGACACCTTAAAGGGAATCAGCTCGGTGTTAAATTTAGAAGACAACATCCTTTAGGAATTTACATCGCAGATTTTTATTGCCATCAATATAAACTGATTATTGAATTAGATGGCAGCATTCATCAGATTTCTGAAGTTGCAGCAAATGATATTATAAGACAGCAAAATCTTGAATTGAATGGCTTCAGAATTTTACGTTTCAACAATCAGGATATATACAATCAATTAGAACAAGTATTGACTACTATAAAATCAGAATTCGGCTCCCCCTTCAGGGGGCGGGGGGGGCTAACGAAGCGCATCATCCCCTGCCTCGACGTTAAAGACGGTCGCACCGTTAAGGGCGTAAACTTTGTTGACCTGCGCGATGCCGGCGACCCGGTAGAACTTGCCTGGAACTATTCGCAGCAAGGCGCCGACGAACTGGTGTTTTTAGATATAACCGCCACTGTAGAAAAACGCAAAACATTGATAGAACTTGTCAAATCCGTTGCGCGGCAGATCAATATACCGTTCACTATAGGTGGCGGCATAAACGAAATTGCCGATGCCGATGCCCTGCTAAATGCCGGTGCGGATAAGATCTCTATCAATTCTGCGGCGGTGCGTAACCCTGCTTTGATAGACGAACTGGCGAAAGCATTTGGTGTGCAGTTTGTAATTGTAGCGGTAGATACCCGTGTAATTGGCAATAAAAATATTGTTCACCTGAATGGCGGCCGCCTGGCAACAGAAAAGCAAACCCTCGACTGGATCCTGGAAGCTGAAAGCCGTGGCGCAGGCGAGATCCTGCTCACCTCTATGGACCACGATGGTACAAAAGCAGGTTTTGATAACGGATTTTTAACACAGGTGAACAACGCGGTGAATATCCCAGTTATAGCTTCGGGTGGGGCCGGCAGCGTACAGCATTTTGTAGATGTTTTTCAGCAAACTAACGTTGATGCCGCTTTGGCAGCATCGGTATTTCACTACGGTGAGATTTTGATACCAGACTTGAAGACAATTTTAAAAGAGAATAATATAGAGGTGAGGATATAACAAAACTCCTTATAACCCTTCCCTTTACACGTCATTGCTTTGTACCTTCGCAATAGCGTAGTTTTACAGAATATACCCCGTTGGCGGTGTCCGCACCGCCAGCTAACGATATAAAACATGAACATCGATTTCAACAAAACAGATGGCCTGGTTCCGGTAGTTATACAGGACGAGTATACCCTTGAGGTGTTAATGCTAGGCTACATGAACCAGGAGGCCTACGATAAAACCGTTGCCGAAAACGTGGTTACATTTTTCTCCCGCTCTAAAAACCGCTTGTGGACCAAAGGCGAAACCAGCAAAAACTACCTGCATGTTAAAAGCATAAATATCGATTGCGATAACGATACCCTGCTGATAAAGGTTAATGCTGATGGCCCTACCTGCCACACCGGCTCGCGCAGCTGTTTCCAAACAGAATATAATCAGAACTTTATTATGCAGCTGGAAGGCATTATTGCAGATAGGTATACCAACCCGGTAGAAGGTTCCTACGTAAATAAACTGCGTAACAAAGGTCTTAATAAAATAGCCCAAAAAGTTGGCGAAGAAGGCGTAGAAACCGTAATAGCAGCCTTAGCAGAAACCGAAACAGACCTCATCAACGAAGCATCTGACTTGGTTTTCCACCTTTTGGTTTTGCTGCGCGAAAAGAACCTGACACTGGAACGTATAGCTAAAAATTTAGAAGAAAGACACAAATAAGTCCATAGTCGATAGTCAATAGATTTCGGATGTTGGCTATGGTCTATGGTCTATCGACCATTGACTAACATGACAGTAGAAAAAATAGCGGAGCTCACCGGCCACAGTAACCCTATCTTCACGCTGGCGCTTTCGCAAAAGCCGGGAATCTTGTTTACCGGTGGTAACGACAAAGGCCTGGTAGAATGGAGCCTGGAAACTAACACCTTTATTAAGGTGATGTTCCCGGTGCCTGCTTCAATATATGCTATTTATTGCCCCGAAGGTTTTCCGCTGATGTTTGCCGGACTACGTAGTGGTGAGGTACTGGTGTTTAATTTTATTGAGCAGAAGATCACCCACCGTTTACGCAAGCATATTAAACCAATATTTGATATTAAAGCCGTTGGCAAGAAAAATGAGTTGCTGGTGGCTTCGGAAGACGGCACCGTTTCTGTATGGAGCCTAAATACGCTGGAACTCCTGCACACCATCAATGTCTCTTCAGATACCATTCGCTGCATCAGCGTAAACCCTGCGGACGACCGTGTTGCATTTGGTTGCCGCGATAACCGCGTGGTTATTTACGATACCGAAGACTACAGCATTGTAAAAGCGCTGATAGGCCATACCATGGCGGTATTTTCCCTGCAATATTCGCCCAACGGCGAGTACCTGGTATCTGGCGGGCGAGATGCCCAGGTAAAGATCTGGGATAATAAAACATACACCCTCATTCAAAATATCCCCGCGCACCTGTTCGCGGTAAATCATATTGCCTTCCATCCTACGGAACCCTATTTTGCTACCGCCAGTATGGATAAAAGCATTAAAATATGGGATGCCCGCGATTTTAAACTCCGCAAAAACATCAGTCGCGAAAAAGGTTACGCCTCACACGCACTTTCAATTAATAAACTGGCCTGGCAGGAAAATAACCTGCTCTCTGCAAGTGATGATAAAAAAGTGATAGTTTGGAAGATAGATTTCTGATAATCTCCAATAGCGCAACTATTAACCATTAGTTTATTTTTGGAATCTTTGTTCATTTCGTTCATTGCTTATTTAACTACAACAACATAATTATTCCCAACGTATTAAATCCTAAATTACTTACAACTATTAGGTTTTAGGATTTACGTTGGAATGAAGTTAAAATTTATACTGCTATTTGCCGTTACTAGTATTTTTATTGGTGTAAAAAGTTACGCCCAGGTAACTTATGACTGGACGGGGCTGATAAGTAGTTCGTGGACAAATCCATTAAACTGGAGTGTTTCGCCGGCTTTTGGATCTCCCGGCATCCCATCGGCAAGCACTGATAAGATAAGAATTGGCGTTAATGCCTTATTTTTAAACCAGCCAACCGTATCAACCGTTGTTAATTGCGACTCATTAACCCTCGGCGCGGGTAATACCATAGCGTTATTGGGTAACCCTTTGCTTACCAATCCGTCTGTCTTAAATTTAACTATAAACAATGCTTTCAATGTTAAGAGCATTACAGTAAACCATGCCAATATAGGTACGGCAAATACAGCTATCGTTTACAACTTTTTGGGCACAGGCACAGTTAACTGTTCTGGCAATGTGCAGATAGGCAATCTCACCGCCCCTCCTACGGGTTTGGGAGGCTTAACCGGCACAGTTTACAGCCGTGTAAGCTGGCAGGGTGCATTATTAAACATAACCGGGAACGTATATTTAAATTCTACCGGCAACAATGCAGCCGGGGTGAATTATCCCGAGTTTTTACTCGATAACGGTGCTGTTACTCTTGCTGGGCGCATTATTACACAAAATAGAAATACTTTTAGTGGCACGCAAGCCAGCTTAACAGTAGCCATACGGGGGCTGTTCCAATTAGATAATACAACTAATACAACAACACTAACGCTTACAAATAACGCTGCTATAAATTTGCCAATTGCTGACGGGCAGGTGGTTGATTTCACCAATAACGGAACAGGAAATTGTACTGTGATATATAACTCGCCATCTGGCTCACAATTAGTTTATGGCGGTACTACGCCACGGGTAGGCAGGGCCAATGCTATTTATGATAACCTTACCCTATCAGGCGCAAGCACAAAAGTAACCGAAACTAACTACACAGCGGGTACGCCAAGTTTAACTATCGGTGCAAACCTAACCACTTCCGGTGGGGCTGTTGATATGGCTACCAACGGCACACAAATGCTGGTTTCGGGCAACTGGAACAATGGCACGGTTACTACCCAGGGCGCTGGCGCTATACAGATAACCGGCGCGGTAACCAATACAGGTACGCTAACGCTCGGCTCAGGCAACTTGAATATTGCAGGTAACTATACCAATAGCAGCACTTTTACCCAAAGCACAGGCACGGTAACTTTTGATGGTACTACACAAACCTTACTTGATAATGGTAACGGTACCAACTTTCGTAAAGTAACTTTTACAACCGGTGGTACTAAAACATTATCAGCAGGTAATTTCGGAGTGGTATCTACAGGCCTACTCACCATGGCATCCAATTCTACGCTGAATGCTAACGGAAACCTAACACTTTATTCTGATGCCAGTTCTTCTGCCACTGTAGCAGCTATCCCAACCGGCAGCAGTATAACCAACAGTGTTAATGTGCAGCGTTTTCTGGTGGGCGGTAATACCAAGGCTTCGGGCGCTTACGTAGCCCGCGGATACAGAATGTTATCCTCGCCCACCCATAATGGTTCGGGGTTTATATCTCCTTTGTATATTTCAAACTCAGCGTTAACAGGCGGATCGGGCAGCGGGTTTACCGTTACTAATGCCAACCCAACCATCTACCTCTACCGCGAGGATGTTACCCCAAGCAACACCACCTTTAACTCAGGTAAGCACAAAGGCATCATAAATATGGCTGGTTACACTGTAAATGTATCTGGCGTAACAGGCACTGTACAAATCCCGAGGGGCAACGGTTACATATTTTACTTTGTGGGTAATACCAGCAACCCGTCTACCAAGGCAACAGCATCACCCACTACCGGGCCCGAGTCAACAGCCATAACAGCTAACGGCACACTTAACCAGGGCAACATCACGGTAAACCTATGGTACACCCCGGGCGGAGCTACAGCCCCTACTACCAATAAGCTGTCTTATACCAGCACACTGGGCACATCCGCCGGTTATAACATGGTAGGCAACCCTTACGCAGCCACACTTGATCTGGATAAGGTAATTACCGATAATACCACCATTGGCAACAGCATTTACGTACTGGATAATATTAACCCCGGCCAGCAATACATAGTATATGCCAAAGGCGGCTCATCAAACCCAAGGGCATCGCAATATGTGGGAAGCGGACAGGGCTTTATTGTAAAAGCAACTACCGCCAACGCTACCCTTACCTTCCGCGAATCTGAAAAAGCGCCAAACAATCAGCCACTGATCCTCCTGATGGGTATGCCTAAAACAACAGAGGCAGCGGTAACCGGCCTTTATTTGAAAATAGAGCAAGACAGTTTAATAAACGATTACTGCGGCATTTATTTCAGCAGCGAGGCCTCGGCTAAATTCACTGATGAAGATGCCAAAGATATGGACGGGGCTGCGGCACAGGTGTACATGTCCAGCTATACCAGTGATGGCGTGCGTACTGCCATTAACCGCCTGCCCGATTACAGGCCGGGTTCGCAAACCAAACTATATGTAGGGGCCACTACGGATGGCCTTTATAAACTTAAAATTGAGGATATCAGGAATATTGATGACCTGTACGAGATTTGGCTGAAGGACAGGTTTATGAAAGACTCTCTGGATCTGCGTGCCCACGATACTTATAACTTTCGCGTTACCCGCAGCGATACCGCCACATTTGGCGCTAACCGTTTCCAGTTGATTATCAGGCGTAAAATATTGCCTCCTTACAGCCTGTCGTCGCTTACTGCACAAAAAGTACCGGAAGGTATTAAAGTTACCTGGAATACCAGCAACGAGGGTAACTACACCGGCTTCGAACTGCAAAAAATGGAACAGGGCAGCACAACCGACCAGTACATGCCTGTTTACAATGTACAAAGCAGCGGTATAAATACTTACAGCTTTATAGATAAGAACCCGCTTATTGGCTTAAACACCTATAGGTTAAAACAAAATGATATCGATGAACGAATTTCCCTGTCTGATCCTGTAAGTATAAACTTGCAGGAACCAACCGGCAATGGCAACCTTATTAACGTTTACCCCAACCCTACTGCCGAAAATATTTACGTAAAGCTTAACCCGGCAGAAGGCATCAGCACCTGCACGGCTAAAATTTATAATTACAGCGGTATGCTGGTTTTACAAAAAACACTACAGGGCGAAACCTGGTCGCAGAACGTGGCCCGGCTACAACCCGGCACTTATATTATAGAACTTAATAAAACCACCGGCGAACTGATAGGCCGTACCAAGTTCATCAAAAGATAATACAACCTATACCTGAAAGAAAAACATTAAAATTAAAATGATGAAGACGCAACCAATTCAACAGTTTTTTACCGCCAAAATGTTTGCTGTAATTATTATTGTAGGCCTGCTTTTTATAACTCTCCCAAGTTTTACACAATCTGACGACCCGTTGCTTGATGATGATCTCGACCTGCCCTGCGGCGGTACCGACCCATACGCTACCTGCCCGTTGGATACGGGCACGTTTCTATTAGTAATAGCAGGCTTATCATTTGGGGCCTATGCCGCTTATCAAAACAATAAGATGCACGGCAACGGAGATTAAATTTTATAAATATCTTTTGATAACGTTTAGCTTATGGGTATAGCGTTTAAGCTCTTCGGAGTAAATGCCCTCGTTATCTATGGTGTCTATTTTTACTTTGCCTGATGCATGAATAATTTGCCCGCCATTTAACAGGATTCCCACATGTGTTATACGCCCTTCGGGGTTATTGAAAAAGGCAAGGTCGCCTAATTTTGACTGCGAGAGCGTTTCTACCATGGTGCCCTGTTCTGCCTGCAAAGAAGCATCGCGCAGCAGCTTAATACCACACAGCCGGAAAACCACTTGCGTATATCCCGAGCAATCGATACCGAAATGCGTGCGGCCACCCCATAAATAAGGCGCGTTTAAATAAGATGATGCAAAATTAGCCAAGTGGTCTTTTTCGCCTATCTCCCCAATAATTTCAAATTTTTGGTTGCCTACGTAGCTGGTTGTGCCTTCTAAAAAAGCCAGCGAGCTGCCGGCAGGCAGATATAGCACGGTGTTATCAGAAATTTTCCAGGCTTGTGTAACGGCACGATAGGTTAGCGGTGCGGGGCTTTGCTGCAGACTTTTGTAGGCCATATGGCCAAGCATGGTAAATTGCAACCTATCTACCCAACCGGTATAATTATCATAGGCGGTAACTATTTTTGCCCACTTTTCTTTCCACTCGGTTATCTCAAAAGCTTCGCCAAACAGTAACTGCGATACTAATTCGCTGCGGTCGCTGGGTTCTGCGCGTAGGGGTACAATTGCAAGATTACAAATGCCGTATTCCATTCAAACAAGAAAAATAAATTAATATAGGTTAAATAATTTTCGCAATGTACAAAAAAAGGGAAAGCTTGTTACGCTTCCCCTACGGTTAAGAATATTTTTTCTTACTCCTTTTTAGCCATTTATGTGCAGCCAATCTTTCTTAGCATGCAATTCTTCTTCGGTTTCGCGCACGTCTTCGTCATCAACACAGCAATCTACCGGGCAAACGGCAGCGCATTGCGGCTCATCATGAAAACCAACACATTCAGTACACTTATCAGGTACTATATAATATATATCGTCAGATAAAGCAGCCTGTGCTTCTTCTGCGTTTATGGTGTTGCCATCACCAAAATCAATAACTCCTTTTAAGTCCGTACCGTCAGAAAAACGCCAGGCGGCACCAGCGTCATAAATAGCATTATTTGGGCACTCTGGTTCACAGGCTCCGCAGTTTATGCATTCATCGGTGATTATAATCGCCATATTATTTAAATAATCTTATATTCTCAATTAACTTTGCCCTAATATTAGAAGCACGCAAATATAACAAAAAAACACTTTAAGGGTTTAGCCCCTTAACATATATATGTCAAAAATAAGTCCAAAAACTACAATAAGCACGTTCTCCGAGCTTGGGAAGCGCCTCGCGGTGCCCAATGAGGCCCTGATGGACATCATTAATACCGAGCGGCAGTACAATGCATGGTTTACGCCCGAAAGCGTTTTAAGCGCCGTTAAAGCAACCGGCGAAATGCTGAATGCCAGCGATATAGAAAAATGGTTGGATAGGTACACCATCCCCGAAGGGGAAAGTAAAAAGATAGGCCTTGTGCTTGCAGGCAATATCCCCCTGGTGGGTTTTCATGATGTGCTGTGCGTTTTGGTTACCGGTAATTTTGCACTTATCAAAGCATCATCGCAGGATGCAAGGCTCATAAAATATGTACTAAACCTGCTGGTAGAAATTGACAGCAGCTACCATGATAAATTTACCTTTACCGACCGTCTTGCAAATTTTGATGCCATTATTGCCACCGGCAGCAACAACACCTCGCGCTATTTTGAATACTATTTTGGCAAGGTGCCCAATATCATCCGCAAAAACCGCAACAGTATTGCCCTGGTAACCGGTAACGAAAGCACCGAAGAACTGCACGCTTTGGGTAATGATATTTTTAATTACTTCGGCCTTGGCTGCCGCAATGTATCTAAGGTTTTGGTACCCGAGGGATACGTTTTCAATACTTTTTTTGAATCGATTGAAGACTTTAACCCCATCATCAATCATCATAAATACAATAATAATTACGATTACAATAAATCTATCTACCTGGTAAATCGCGACGAGCATCTGGATAACGGCTTTTTGATGCTGAAACGTGATGAACGGCTGGTTTCGCCGCTGGCGGTTTTGTATTACGATACTTATACCGATCTGCAATCGGCAGAAAAACAACTGGCCGAACAAAGCGAACAACTGCAGGTTATTGTAACTACAGCCGCTATTGAAACCCAAAACCAGGTAGTAACATTCGGCCAAAGCCAGCACCCGCAATTGTGGGATTATGCCGATGGCGTAGATACGATGGATTTCTTGGTGAATCTTTAAAATTACAATACCTTTGGAAGGGCGTCATAGTTCATGGCCGAAATGCAACTACTATGACCTATGAACCATTACCCATGAACTAATACATGTATATTATAAAAGTAAAGGGCGTTGCCAAAATACCTGATTATGTGCAGCTGCGGGATGATAAGTTTACCCTGCTGGCTTACTTTAGGGTAGACAGGCCCGAGAAATCGCTGGATAAGGTTGGCCTTGGCGATAAGCACGATTACATTATGGGCATTGTTAAAGACCTGCCCTTCGGAAAGATCTTAAAATTAGAGCTATAAAAATGATTGGAAACTCTATTATAAAATTAAATAACGTTGATATTTTTCAGCAGAAACACCTGGTGCTATCTAACGTTAACCTGCATATTGATAAGGGCGATTTTGTATGGCTTATAGGCCAAACTGGGTCCGGCAAAAGTAGTTTACTTAAAGTAATTTACGGCGACCTTACCGTTAACAGCGGAACCGGCCACGCCTGCGGTTATGAATTAACAAAATTGGCTACAAGCGATGTGCCCTACCTGCGCCGCAAGCTGGGGATCGTTTTCCAGGATTTTCAATTACTTACAGATCGCTCCGTTGAGCAAAACCTGCATTTTGTGCTGAAAGCTACCGGCTGGACGGACAAAAAACTGATCTCCGACCGCATCCTGGATGTGTTGGAAAAAGTTGGCCTGCGCTCTAAGCTTAAAAAAATGCCGCATGAGCTTTCCGGTGGCGAGCAGCAACGTGTGGTTATTGCCCGTGCCTTGCTGAACAACCCCGAAATTATCCTGGCAGATGAGCCAACCGGTAACCTGGACCCTGATACCTCCGAGGAAATTGTGCTACTGCTGAAACAGATCAGCCAAATGGGTACTGCGGTGGTAATTGCCACACATGATTACCATATTATCCGCACCTTCCCATCCCGCATCATCAAATGCGAAAGCGGTAAGGTATTAGAGGATGTGCAGATAGGGTAACCCAGTTTGCAGTGGGCGGTTTGCAGTAAGCAGGCAGTAGAATTGTAAAGCACTGCAAACTGCAGCTAATTGGCAACTGCAAATTGGCAACTGCCAACTAAAAACTGCCAACTCATACAGGAAACTGCCAACTGCACAGTGCAAACTGCAAACTAATCCGAAAATTTTAAATACATCTGACAGGCTGTCGGCTTTATGCTGATGGCAGGATACTTGATTAGCACTATTTAGCTATGAATTTTAACGACATGTTGAAGAAAAAAAAGAAGGAGAATTCAGAAACACCTGAAAATACAGTGGATATGGCAAACGAAAGCAAGCAAACTGAGGAGCAGGACGTAACCCTTCAGACAGAGAACACAGAAGAAGCACAAATGCCTTCTGCAGAAGATAAATTTAAAGAGGAATTATCGCAGGCAAATGATAAGTATTTACGCTTATACGCCGAATTTGATAACTTCCGCCGCCGCACCATCAAAGAGCGCGAAGACGCCCGCAAACTGGAAGGTAAAGACTTAATTGTGGCTTTATTACCTGTGCTGGATGATTTTGAACGCGCTTTAAGAGCTATGGAAACCGCTACCGAAGTAACTTCGGTTAAAGAAGGCGTTGCGCTGATACAACATAAATTAAAAAATATCCTGAGCCAAAAAGGCTTAAAAGAAATGCAATCAATAGGTACCCCTTTTGATGCAGACATTCACGAGGCTATTACCAGCATACCGGCACCAACCGATGATATGAAAGGTAAAGTTGTTGATGAAATGGAAAAAGGATACGAGCTTAACGAGAAAGTTATTCGCTTTGCCAAGGTAATTGTTGGGGCGTAAGTTAATTTCAGATTCCGGATGTTCAATTTCGAATTTATTGGTTCGATTTTAAGCCGTAGTCCGCATATTAACAATATATTAAATCCGAAATTGAAAATTCGAAATTCGAAATAAGAGTATGGCTAAAAGAGATTATTACGATGTGCTTGGGGTAACCAAAGGTGCAGAGGCTGATGAGATAAAAAAGGCATATCGTAAAATGGCTATTAAATATCACCCCGATAAAAACGAGGGCGATAAAGCAGCTGAAGAAAAATTTAAAGAAGCTGCCGAAGCTTACGAAGTATTAAGCTCGCCAGAAAAACGCCAGCGCTATGATCAGTTTGGCCATGCAGCCAATGCTTCATCGCCAAATGGCGGCGGTTATGGCGGTGGCAGCATGAATATGGACGACATATTTAGCCAGTTTGGCGATATCTTCGGTGGCGGTAGTCCGTTTGAAGGTTTCTTTGGCGGTGGCGGCAGGCAGGGTGGCGGTGGCCGCCGTGTGGCCCGTGGCAGCAACCTGCGCATTAAAGTGCGTTTAACATTGGAAGAAATTGCCAACGGTGCCGAAAAGAAAATAAAAGTAAACAAGCAGGTAGTTTGTAAAACCTGCGATGGCAGCGGCGCTAAGGATAAATCATCCTTCTCTACCTGTAAAACCTGCGGTGGCCAGGGTTCTGTACGCCGGGTTACCAATACTATACTGGGCCAGATGCAAACAACCAGCACCTGCCCTACCTGTAACGGCGAAGGTTCTACCATTACCTCTAAATGTAATGTTTGCCACGGCGACGGCGTTGTGCGCGGCGAAGAAACCATCACCATTAATGTACCTGCAGGTGTAAGCGAAGGCATGCAACTAAGCATGAGCGGCAAAGGTAACGCAGCCCCACGCGGCGGCGTACCGGGCGACCTGATCATTCTGATAGAGGAGATTCCGCACGAAACTTTAAAACGCGATGGCAACAACGTTATTTACGATTTACACGTAAACTTTGTTGACGCAGCCATAGGTACCAGTGTAGAAGTACCAACTATAGATGGTAAAGCAAAAATTAAACTGGAGCCAGGCACGCAGGGCGGCAAGATCCTGCGCTTAAAAGGCAAAGGCGTACCAGAAGTTAATTCCTACCACCGCGGCGATCAGCTTATCCACGTAAACATCTGGACACCAAAAGCACTAAGCCGCGAAGAGCGCGAAATGCTGGAAAAACTGCAAAGCTCACCCAACTTTAAACCCAACCCCGGCAAGAACGAAAAAAGCTTCTTCGAACGGATGAAGGAATATTTTGAGTAGGTTTTTGAGTCCGAAAGTCGGTAAAGACCGGAAGACGGAAAGATAAAAGGAAAGCCTGGGATCAGTTTGATTCCGGGCTTTTTTGTGCATGTAATTTAAAAATGTCATACTAAATGGATAAGTATATATCCTCAAAATATGGATCAACCGGAAGAAGAATACATGTAACAATGCACCGCGCTTGTTTACTTCCTCATTGGCGGGTGCATCATCAAGGTATTGATCAGTTCCTCCACTTTTTGGGGCGATAGTGCTTCAACCAGGTAACCGTGGCCGGTGTCCTTATCATTCCAGGCGTTTTCACCTTTGTCGTTCACGATAATTTTGCCTTTGTGCAGGGTGTAATACGGAGCGTAGCCACGCACGCCTACCAGTACGGCTGTTTCGTCCCAGCTCCGGCGACCTATAGAGTCTTCTGCCGCTTGCGGTATACTTATCCTGAATACATCTTTCACCGGGCTATTCTTAATAGCTGCGTTATTAACCAGCGGCAACCCGGTTCTGATATTTATGCCTATCTCAAACCCGCTGAAAATAACCGGTGTTGGCCAGTTTTTAAAAGTGTACTTACCCGCAGCAGGTTCTTTTATCACATTAAACTCTCCCCCTGCCGGAAACCTGCCCGCCATGCTTACCAGCAGCTTTACTTTTTTGGCAACCAGTTTCTCCCCGCTCAAATTAGAATACTCATCCGGACCTGATTTTATCAGGTTAGCCAGGTTGGTTAAAAAGCCTACCGAAACTACGGTTACGCTGCCATCCGGCTGGGCGGCTAATATCTTGCGATAGAGCTTAATAGCATCCGGCGCCTGGTTGTTGCTTTTTAACTGATGTGGATATTTGGCGAGGATACTATCCGTCCAGTGCTGGGTATCGCGCAGGTTTAATGCATAACCTTTGGGTACGCCAATGGGGATATTCGGCCGTTTGAAATAGGTGTTAAAGATGCTGAGCACAGCGACTACGCCCTCATAATTGGTGCTGGCCATAGTGGCTAATACTTTAGCTTCGCCTTTATCGGCCATAGCGTGTAATATTGCTATAGCACCTACATCATCATAATCGGGGCCCATATCTGTATCAAAAATAATATTAACAGGCTTTTGCCGAATAGTTTGCGCACCGGCAAGTATATTTATACAGTAAAGCAGGGCAAGGGTTAAGGTTAGTTTTTTCATTGGTTATAATTGGTTAACTAATATATAACGAACTGGTGTAACAAACACACCCCTGCATTATCTAAACAACACAAATAAAAACTTAAACTGATGCTTAGCATTCGCAACATTGTTAAACAATACGCCGGCCATCGCGCGTTAGACGAGGTGAGCCTTGAAGTTGAAAGCGGCAAGATCTTTGGCCTGCTTGGGCCAAACGGCGCCGGTAAAACTTCGCTCATACGTATTATCAACCAAATCACCGCGCCAGATTCCGGCGAAGTTTACTTCAAAGGCGACAAGCTGAACCAATCGCACATAGATCGTATTGGCTACCTGCCCGAAGAACGCGGCTTGTACAAAAAGATGGAGATTGGCGAGCAGATGATATACCTGGCACGCTTAAAAGGCCTTAGCCGTGCGGATGCTACCATAAAATTAAAGTTTTGGTTTGAGAAACTGGGCATGGAAACCTGGTGGAAAAAGAAGATAGAAGAACTTTCTAAAGGTATGCAGCAAAAAGCCCAGTTTGTGGCTACCGTACTGCACGAGCCGGATCTGATTATCCTGGATGAACCTTTCAGCGGTTTCGACCCGGTGAACGCCGAATTGATAAAAGATGAGATACTGGAGCTGAACAGTAAAGGCGCTACCATCCTGTTTTCTACCCACCGTATGGAATCTGTTGAGGAACTTTGCGATTCGATAGCGCTGATCCACAAATCGCACAAGATATTGGATGGCAGGGTAAAAACTATCCGCAATTCCTACAAAAACGAAACGTATTTAGTAGAATACACCGGCGAGCATCTCAACTTTGACGGCACACAGCCCTTTGAGATCATCAGCGAGGTAGCCGGAGAAGACAACAGCAATACCATTAAGCTAAAACTGGCCAGCCAGGCATCAGCCAATGATGTGCTGCAATACTTGTTGCCCAAAACCCGCATCAATATGCTGCAGGAAGTTATCCCGAGCATGAACGAGATCTTCATCGAAAAAGTAAACCTTAATGCTTAAGCTATGAAAAAAGTATTACTCATTATACAGCGCGAATACGTTACCCGTGTGCGCAAAAAAGCATTTATCATTATGATATTTGTGGTACCACTACTCCTGCTGGGCACCACAACCATTGTAGGCATGCTGGCTAAAAACACCCAGGAGCTAAGCAGCCAGCAGGTAATAAACGTTATAGACGAAAGCAAGGCATTCACGGGCAAATTCCATGATGCTAAGAACATAAAGTTTGAAGCAAGCAAGAAATCGTTTAACGATGCAAAGGCCGACCTGAAAGACAACGAAGACCTGTCCATCCTATTCATCCCCGCTGACTATACAAAGCAGGATGCAGTACAGATCCTCTCTAAAAAGAAACCTTCGTTTACGCTTACCAACGAGGTAGAAAACCAGATGAACGCTATTGCCGCCACCAAAATAATGGCAGAGCATAGCATCGACCCGGAGATCTTAAAAACCATCAACAGCACCAAGGTATCTGTAACCGCTAAAGAAGTTACCAAAACCGGCACCAAAGATGCCAACGTTGGCGCCAGTATGGGCGTGGGTATAGCTTGTGCCATCATCATTTACATGTCGCTGTTTATTTATGGCGCACAGGTAATGCGCGGTGTTATCGAAGAAAAAACCAGTCGCATTATTGAGGTGATCATTTCCTCAGTAAAACCTTTTCAGCTGATGCTGGGTAAGATAATAGGCGTTGGTTTGGTAGGTTTAACCCAGTTTGGTGCCTGGATAATACTGTCTATCATCTCCACTAAAATTGCCGGCCAGTCCTTTTCTGGTCCGGGTACCGGTATGGTGGGTTTTCTGGGTGTGTTGGCAACCATTCCGTTCGGCTATATCTTAGGCTGCTTTTTGTTTTACTTTATCAGTGGCTACCTGCTCTACAGCGCATTGTTTGCAGCGGTAGGTTCGGCGGTTGACAGCGAAACGGAAACCCAGCAGTTTATGTTCCCTATTACGCTGCCTTTGCTGTTTACTTATATCCTGTCGGTATCCGTATTGTTCCGCGCGCCGGATAGTACACTGGCGGTATGGCTCTCTATGATTCCGTTTACCGCCCCTATTGCCATGATGGTACGGGTTCCGTTTGGCGGCGTGCCCGATTGGCAACTGGCCTTATCTATGGCACTAATGGTGGCCGGCTTTTTATTTACCACCTATGTAGCGGCCCGTATTTACAGAGTGGGTGTATTAATGTACGGCAAAAAAGCAAGCTTTAAAGAACTGGCCAAATGGTTCTTTTATAAAGAATAACCTCCTTAACCACATCATAATTAAAAATACCCGTTTAAGTGAAATCTTTTACGGGGATTTTTTATTTTTAACCCGATGCCTGTACACACCAACAGCCCCGCCAATGCCGCTAAACGAATTGCCGTAATGGACTTGGGTACCAATACGTTCCATTTATTGATAGCCGAAGGCGAGCCGGGTGGATTTAAAACGATTTGGCACCAAAGCGAGGCTGTTAAGATGGGCGAAGGCGGTATAAACAAGGGAATTATACAGCCCAACGCTTTTGAACGCGGTATAAAATGCATGCAGGAGTTTAAAAAGCAGATAGATACGCATGGTGCAACCCAGGTTAGGGCTATTGCCACTTCTGCCCTGCGCAATGCCAGCAACGGTGACGACTTCATTAAGCAGGTGGCAGAAAAAGCGAACATCCAGATAGAGATCATCACAGGAGAACAGGAAGCTGCTTTTATTTACAAAGGCATTGATGCCAGCGGCGTACTTACCGAAGATAACGCCCTGATCATTGACATCGGCGGCGGCAGCGTAGAATTTATTATTGCCAACGAGGACGAGGTACTTTGGAAACAAAGCTTTGAAATTGGCGCGGCACGGCTGATGGATAAATTCCATAAAACCGACCCTATACCTGTTACCTCTATCAAAGAACTCTCCCGATACCTTGATGTTACGCTGATAGACCTTTTTGGCGCGGCATTAAAATTCAGACCGGTAATCCTGATAGGCTCTTCCGGCGCATTCGAAAGCTTTGCCGAAGTGATAGAATTAGAGAACGGCAAGCAATTTAACCTGGCACAAACCAAAACCTACGAGTTTGATACCGACGACCTGCTGGACCTGATAGAGCGCTTGGTAAAATCAAACCACCACAAGCGCCAAACCATTAAAGGCATCATCCCGGTGCGGGTAGATATGATTGTAACTGCCAGCCTGCTTACCATTTATATTATGCAAAAGTTGGGCTTAACTGAAGTGAGCATGAGCACCTATTCGCTGAAAGAAGGTGTGTTGGCGGAGATGCTGGGAGCGTAGTTGTTAATTTCATAATCTTAGTTAATGCCATAGCGATGGGTATAACTGCCACATTTAAAACAACCGCTTAAAGCTATACCACCATCTTTTGTAAAAAGGATGTTTAATAATTACAACCTCTCCCATTACTTGCGATTCCAGCTGAAGTACAACAGCATTTTTGCTCAGGCTGTCTACCGATATCTCTTGCGGTATATAACCAATAAAAGCAACCCTTACCGTTTTAACCGATGCAGGCACTTCTAAGGTGAACATTCCGGATGTATCGGTTTGTGTGCCGGTATTAGTGCTGCCAACTTTTATGTTTACGCCAGGTATAGGCAATTTATCATCCGCCGCAATTACCTTCCCTTTTAGCTTTACCGTTGCTACCGGCCGTACTATAGCTACTTCACCTAATAACACAGGAGGCGCAATATTTTGTTCGGTAGGATGAACGGTTTGTGCCGTTGCCTTAATATTTGTGATGATAGTGAGTAAAGATGCTGCAGCCACTAACCCCTTCCACGAAAATCGGCCGCGGTTTTGCATCTCTATGGTATTGTTTATAGCCCCTAACTGATCAGCGCTGAATCTACCGCAAACATTGTGCTTTGCTGCAAGGTAGCTTATCACTTCATTACTGGTCATTTGCGTAAAATCCACAACTGTTTTGCAACAGCTTTGGCAATGCCCGCCTTGCTCAACGGGGGCCATATTATGCCATAACTCATGGCATGGTTGCGGGATACTGATGTTTTTAAACGGCTGCATATTGTTGTGTTTTTATGCAGGATGAAGCAAATAGCAGTTTTCCATAAATAAATTTATATTTTCTTTTCAATCGATTTTTAAGGCCGAAACTGATATTATCGGCATCCTTTGTATATTGCTGTGCTTTTTACTTATCAGCCCCATGAAATTAAAACACACCTGCGCCGTTTTGCTGTCGCTATCTGCCTGTTTCGCGCAAGCGCAAAAGAAAAACCCTAACGATACTGTTACCACCATTTATCAGCCTTCAGCCTTATTTTCGCCCATTACCTACAGCGAAAAAGGTAACGAGTTCCACTCCGCCAATGGCAATCCCGGCGCAAAATACTGGCAAAACCGGGTGGATTACCAGCTGAACGTAGCAATAGACACTACCAGTAAAACGCTTACAGGTACTGCCAACATCAACTATACCAATAACAGCCCCGATGCGCTCCAATACTTGTGGCTGCACCTGGACCAGAACACCTATAAAAAAGATGCCCGCTCTAACTTTGTAACCGGCACGCAGGCCGACAAGCACACCACAGGTTATATCATCGAATCTGTAAATATGCTGCAAAATGGCAAGGCGGTAAAGCTTAACTATACCGTAACCGATACCCGTATGCAGGTGAGGTTACCTGTTTCTATTACTCCGAAAGGCGGTAAGATCAGTTTCAGCATTAAATACCATTACACCATTCCCGGCGCCTTTGGCGGCCGTACCGATTATACCGACACCAAAAACGGCAAGATCTACGAGATCGCCCAGTTTTATCCGCGCATGTGCGTTTATGATGATTCTCGTGGCTGGGATACTGCACCATTTTTGGGCAGCGGCGAGTTTTATTTAGAGTATGGTGATATTGACTATAAGGTTACAGTTCCGGCAGATATGATCGTGGCCGGTGCAGGCGAATTGTTAAATTCAACTGAAGTGCTAACAGCCAAACAGGCAAGCCGTTTATCTGCAGCAGCCAACAGCGATAAAACCATCATGATCCGCACCGCAGCGGAGGTTACGGATCCATCATCACGCCCAACCAATAAGGGCACGCTCACCTGGCACTTTAAAATGCTGAACACGCGCGATGTAGCTTTCGGCGCTTCCAAAGCGTTTATATGGGATGCCGCAAGGGTGAACCTGCCCGGCGGTAAAAAGTGCATGGCCATGTCTGTTTACCCGGTAGAAAGCGCCGGCAAGGATGCATGGGACCGCGCAACAGAATACCTTAAAGGTTCGATAGAGTACTTCTCCGAAAAATGGTTTGTTTACCCCTATCCGGTTGCTATTAACGAGGCTGGCATAGCCGGTGGTATGGAGTATCCGGGCATTGTATTCGATGGCATCAATGATAAAGGCAAGGAGCTTTTTTGGGT
>Ga0247812_10000205_pt1 | contig 60104 bp, 56 predicted proteins | sample UWRJL149409B1_FD_178011 | JGI IMG/M metagenome (GOLD analysis project Ga0247812, IMG submission 178011) | Plant litter microbial communities from Arlington Agricultural Research Station in Wisconsin, United States - UWRJ-L149-409B-1 | ecosystem: Environmental > Terrestrial > Plant litter >...
CACATGGCTTTCTAGCTCCTCGACTTGGACTCGAACCAAGAACCTACGCATTAACAGTGCGTTGCTCTGCCAATTGAGCTATCGAGGATTGGCTGAAACAGCTTGGTAACTTTACCAAAGGTTTTAACCGGTCATGAACACTTTTGGGTCGCAGTTCACGCTTTGAGCAGAAAAATCGGCGAAGCGACGCGGATCGGCGCCGAAATCTGCTCGGGAATTCCGTTTCCGGAAATGCGGAAACTGGCCACCGAGTTCGATCGCTCGTGCGCGACGTGCATGAGATCGCCGTCGACGACGTGGTGTCGCGGCCAGTCGCCGCCCGCGTCGATGAAGCCGACGGCGCGCAGCGTTCCGTCGTCGCCCACCTCGGTGATCGAGATGCGGTTGCTGCCGCGCAGGCCGGCGTAAACGAAGCGGCCGTCGGCGCTCGTCGACAGCGCCGCGGCGTGGTCGCCCGGCTCTCCCCCGGCGAGGCCGACGGTCGAGACGGTGTTCAGCCCGGCATCGAGGGCGACAAGCGTGAGGCCCAGCTCGCCGAGGACGAGGAGAACGCCCGACGGATGCCGGAGGAAATCGCGCGGACCGGTTGCCGCCGGAAGGGACACCGACCGCGTGCGGGCGAGCCGTCCGCCGCTCAGGGTGTGCACGTGCAGCCGGTCGGCGCCGAGATCGGCGGAGACGATGGTCGTGGCGTCGAGCGCGACCGTGCCGTGCGCGCGCGGACGGTCTTGGGCGCGGTGCGGGCCGGATCCCTCGCCCTCGAGGGTCTGGGCGAGCGCGAGCGGCTCGGCGTCGAGCACACCGAGGTGGCCGTCGCCGTAGCAGGCGGCGATGACCGTGTCGCCGTAGCGGGCGAGGTGGCAAGGGGCGCTGCCGCCGGCCTCGGCCTCGGCGACGCGGTCGAGCGAGAAGCCGTCGGCCCTGCGGTAGGCCTCGACACGGCCGACGCCCTCCGACGCGGCGTAGACGAGGTCGCCGTGCGCGGCGAGGTACGCGGGCGACGCGGCGGTCGCGGCGAGCCCGAGGAGCTCGAGCGACCCGTCGGGCAGGCTGCCGAGCGCGGCGATGCCCTCGGCGGTGCCGCCCATGTCGGGCGTGTAGGCGCCGACGTAGAACACCTAGTACCCCGCGGCCACGTCGACGATGCCGACGAAGCGGCCGGTCTCGAGCAGCGCCTCGACGTTCGAGCGGATGCGCCCGGCGAGCAACGGGCCGGTCATCGCCTTGGTGTCGGCCGAGTGCGAGGTGATGATGCAGCGCGGCTCGCTCCAGAGCGGATGCCCGTCGGGAAGCGGCTCGGGCGCGGTGACGTCGAGCCCCGCTCCGTCGATCTCGCCGGCGGCCAGCGCGGCGACGAGCGCGTCGGTGTCGACGAGGGCACCCCGCGCGATGTTGACCAGCACCGCGCTGGACTTCATCGCGGCGAACTCGCGCGAGCCGAACATCTTCGCGGTGTCGCCCGTGCTCGCCGCGGCGAGGATGACGACGTCGGCCTCGGGCAGCACCCCGAGCAGGTCGGCGGTGGCCACGGTGCGGTCGGCGCCCTCGAGCGGCGTGGTCGACCGGCGCACGATGGTGACGTTCACCCGGAAGGGCGCGAGCAGGCGCATGATCTCGACCGCGATGCCGCCGGCCCCGACGATGACGACGTTCATGCCGAAGAGCGACAGGCCGATCTCCTTGGTCGCCCAGGTCGTGGCGTGCGCCTTCTGCGGCAGTCCGCGCAGCAGGGCGAGCGTCAGCGCGAGCGCGTGCTCGGCGACCGGTTCGGAGTAGGCGCCCTTCGCGCTGGTCCAGAGCGGGAACGGCTTGTCGGTGTAGGTCGCGAGCAGGTCGGAGAAGGCGTCGACGCCCGCCCACGGCAGCTGCACCCACTCGATCTTCGGGTGGCTGTCGAGCACCGCTTGCAGCTCTTCGGGGTGCGAGGCCGTGAGCCAGACCACACCGCGGGTGTCGTCGGACAGCTCGGCGGCGGTTCCGCCCGCCGCTGCGATCGCGTCGACGAACTGCTGGGCCGGTCGCGGGAGCACGGCGATCGGCCCGGCCGTCGGTCGTCGCTCGTCGCTCACGACGTCGGCGTTTCCGGCTGCGGGATCGATGTGCATGGTCATGCGGAGAGTGTCCTCGTGGTCGAGATGATGCCGAGGTCGCGCGCCTTCGCGAGACCTTCGACGTAGGGGTGGCGGGCGCTGTCGAGCACCTGGTCGATCTGGCCGTGGCCGACCACCGTGCCCCGGTGCATCACGAGCACCTGGTCGGTGACGCGGCGCACCTCGCCGGGGTCGGTGGTGACGACGAGGGCCGAGAACTGCCGCTGCGCCTGCAGCTCGCGGATCACGTCGAGGATGGTGCCGCGCACGGTCGGGTCGATGCCCGAGGTCGGGTCGTCGGCGACGAACAGCGCGGGTTCGAGAATCAGCGCCTGCGCCATGGCGACGCGCTGGGCCTGACCGCGGCTCAGCTCGTGCGGGTAGCGGTTCAGGATCCCGAGCGGCAGTCGCACCGAATCGATGAGCGTGGCCACGGCTTCGCCGGCGTCGAGCTGGTTGAAGCGGCGGTCTCGGGCGTAGATGGGCGCGGCCACGTTCTCGGCGACCGTGAGGCGCGCGGAAAGCCGCGAACCGGCATCCTGAGCCAGATAGCCGACCCGCAGCGTCAGCAGATCGCGCTTGCGGTCGGTGATGCCCTTCATTGTGTAGCCGAGCACACGCAACGCCCCGCCGCTGATGATCGGCGACCGGGGCTCGCCCGTCTCGGCGGCTCCGGCCACCGCGGCGGCGAGCGTGCTCTTGCCCGAGCCGGTCTCGCCGACCACGGCGAGGATGTCGCCCTGGGCGAGCGAGAACGTGACGCCGTTGACCACGAGGTCTTCCGACGCGGGACGCCGCGACGGATAGCGCATCGACAGATCGCTCGCGAAGATCGCGGGCGGCACGGGCACGGCGCTCTTGCTCATGGCCTAGTCGGCCGCCTTCAGCACGCGCAGGGCCTCACGACGGTCGGCCTGTTCGCCGGGATCGGGAACGGGGAGCGAGGCGAGCAGACGCTGGGTGTACGGATGCTGCGGAGCCCCGAGCACCTGGCTGCCGGGCCCCTCTTCGACGAGTTCACCGTGGTAGAGCACCGCGATGCGGTCGGCGAGCATGTCGACGACCGCGAGGTCGTGGCTGATGAAGAGCGCGGCGAAACCGAACTCCTTCTGCAGCTCGGCGAACAGCTCGAGCACACGGGCCTGCACCGAGACGTCGAGCGCGCTGGTCGGCTCGTCGGCGATGAGCAGGCTCGGCTCGAGTGCGAGCGAGCGGGCGAGGCTGGCGCGCTGGCGCTGGCCGCCGCTCAACTCGTGCGGGAAGCGGTCGCCGAAGGCCTTCGGCAGCTGCACGGCCTCGAGCAGTTCGTCGACCCTCTTGCGGGCCGCCGCGGCGTCGCCGGCGCGCTTGTGCACGACGAGCGGTTCTGCCACGGCCTGCGCGATGGTGAGCAGCGGGTTGAAGCTCGACGCCGGGTCTTGGAAGACGAATCCGATGTCGCTGCGCACGGGCTTGAACGTGCGCTCCTTGATGCCGAGCATCTCGTGGCCGAGAACCTCGAGCGATCCGCCGGTGATCTTGGTGAGACCGCCGATGGCACGGCCGATCGTGGTCTTGCCCGATCCGCTCTCGCCGACGAGTCCGAGCACTTCTCCGGGCGAGATCGAGAAGCTCACGCCGTTCACGGCGCGGAAGCCGCTGAGGCCCAGGCGGCCCGGGTACTCGATGACGAGCTCTTTCGCGACGACGACGGGAGCGGCGAGGGCAGCGTTGCGCTGTTCGGCACGGGCTGCCGCACGGGCGCCGCCGGTGCCGAGGCGCGGCACGGAGGCGAGCAGCTTCTGCGTGTACGGGTTCTGCGGCCGGGCGAACAGCTCGACGGCGCTCGCCTCTTCGACGACATCGCCCTGGTACATCACCACGACGCGGTCGGCGAGGTCGGCGACGACGCCCATGTTGTGGGTGATGAGCAGGATCGCCGTGCCGAACTCGTCGCGCACCCGGCGCAGCAGGTCGAGGATCTCGGCCTGCACGGTGACGTCGAGCGCGGTGGTCGGCTCGTCGGCGACGATGAGCCCCGGTTCGAGCACGAGCGCCATCGCTATGACGACGCGCTGCTTCTGGCCGCCCGAGAACTGGTGCGGGTAGTAGTCGACGCGGGTCTTCGGGTCGGGGATGCCGACCTTGCCGAGGATCTCGATCGCCTTGGCGCGGGCCTGCTTGCGGGTGTACTTGCCGTGGGCGCGCAGGCCCTCGGCGATCTGCCAGCCGACCGTGTAGACCGGGTTGAGCGCGGTCGACGGCTCCTGGAAGACCATGGCGACGTCGGTGCCGCGGATGGCACGGAGGCGGGCGCCGGAGAGCTCGACCACGTTGTTGGCGCCGAGCAGCACGGCACCGCGGGCGACCGCGGTGTCGGGCAGCAGACCGAGGATGGTCTTCGCGGTGACGGTCTTGCCGCTGCCGCTCTCGCCGACGATGGCGACGACCTCGCCCGGCGCGACCGCCAGGCTCACGTCGCGCACGGCGACCATGTCGCCGGCGTCGGTGGCGAAGGTCACACGCAGGTCGGCGATGTCGAGGACGTTGTTCGATGCACTCATGAGCGAGCCTCCAGGCCGTCGATGTTGGGCACGTCGGCGAGGCTGCCACCGGGAACGGCGGAGGTCTCGGCGGTGAGCGCCGGTCCGGATCCGGCGCGGCGCTTTGTGCGCAGTCGCGGGTCGGCGAGGTCGTTGAGGCTCTCACCGACGAGGGTGATGCCGAGCACGACGAGCACGATCGCGGCGCCGGGGAAGACCGAGGTCCACCAGATGCCGCTCGTCACGTCGGAGATCGACTTGTTGAGGTCGTAGCCCCACTCGGCGGCCGAGGTCGGCTCGATGCCGAAGCCGAGGAAGCCCAGACCCGCGAGGGTGAGGATGGCCTCCGAGGCGTTCAGCGTGAAGATGAGCGGCAGGGTGCGGGTGGCGTTGCGGAAGACGTGGCGGAACATGATGCGGCCGGTGCTCGACCCGATCACCTTCGCGCTCTCCACGTAGGCCTCGGCCTTGATGCGCACCGTCTCGGCGCGGATCACCCGGAGGTACTGCGGGATGAAGACCACGGTGATCGAGAGTGCCGCGGCGAAGATGCCGCCCCAGAAGCTCGACTGCCCGCCGCTGATCGCGATGGCGGCGATGATCGCCAGCAGCAGCGACGGGAACGCGTAGACCGCGTCGGCGATGACCACGAGCACCCGGTCGAGCCAGCCGCCGATGTAGCCGGAGACGAGACCCAGGAAGACGCCGACGAAGATCGAGAGGATCACCGCGACGACGATCACGAGGAACGCGGTCTGCGTTCCCCAGATCACGCGCGAGAGAACGTCGAAGCCGCCGACGGTGGTGCCGAGCAGGTGCTTGGCGTTCGGCTCCTGCTGCGCGCCGAACGCACCGTCGGCGTCGCGCAGCTGCGCGAAACCGTAGGGCGCGAGCAGCGGCGCGAGCGCGGCCGTGAGCACGAAGATGCCGGTGATGACGAGGCCGATGACGAGCATCGCCCGCTGCAGGCCGACGCTCTGGCGCAGCTGGTGCACGACCGGGAGTCGGCGGAAGAAGGCACGGGGGCCGGTGTTCGGAGTAGACATCAGAACCTCACTCGCGGGTCGATCAGCGCGGCGACGATGTCGACGATGAAGTTGGTGATGGCGACGATCACGGCGAGAAGCGCGACGATGCCCTGCACGGCCACGAAGTCCCGCGCCGCGAGATACCGCGACAGCTGGAAGCCGAGACCCTGCCATTCGAAGGTGGTCTCGGTGAGCACCGCGCCGCCGAGGAGGAGCGCGATCTGCAGGCCGATGACGGTGATGATCGGGATGAGCGCGGGCTTGAGCGCGTGGTTGGTCACCAGGCGGAACTCGCGCACACCGCGCGACCGGGCGGCGTCGACGTAGTCCATCGAGAGCGTGCCGATCACGTTGGTGCGGGTCAGGCGCAGGAAGACACCAGCCGTGAGCAGACCGAGTGCGACACCGGGCAGCACCGCGTGGGCGAGCACGTCGCCGATGACGGCGGGGCTGCCGATGCGGATCGCGTCGACGATGTAGATGCCGGTGGGGTCGGAGATGTTGCTCAGCCGCAGTTCGTTGCGCACCGAGGCACGCCCGGCGACCGGGAGCCAGCCGAGGGCGACCGAGAAGACGAGCTTGAGCAGGAGTCCGGCGAAGAAGACCGGGGTCGCGTAGCAGAGGATCGCGAAGATGCGCAGCACGGCGTCGGGCCAGCGGTCGCGGAGGGCCGCGGCGACCATGCCGAGCGGGATTCCGACGATGAACGCGACGATGAGCGCGTAGATGACGAGCTCGAGGGTCGCCGACCCGTAGGTGGCGAGAACGTCGACGACGGGGCGGTTGTCGCTGATCGTCGTGCCGAAGTTGCCGGTGAAGATCTGCCCGAGGTACTCGAAGTACTGCACGAGCAACGGCCGGTTGTAACCGGCGGCCTCGACGCGCTCCGCGAGCTGGGCGCCGGAGAGCCTGCCACCGAGGGCGGCGGTGATCGGGTCGCCGATCGTGCGCATCAGGAAGAACACCATCGAGACGAGGATGAAGATCGTCGGGAAGATCAGGAGGAACCTGACGATGATGAATCGCAGCAGCTTGTTGCTGGAGAGCCGCGAGAAGAGTGGTGGAGTTGCACGCGGCGGAGCGCCGGCGATCTCAGTGGTAGTCAATTTCAGCCTCAGGTTGAAGAGCCATCACAGCGGAGTGGGGCGGTACGCGAAAGCGCACCGCCCCACTCTATTGCGGATGAGAATTATCCGACGGGTTCTAGCCCTTGGTCAGGCCCGCGAAGCGGACCTTGAACGAGGCGTCGAGGGTGAGACCCTCGATGGAAGAACCGGTGACGGCGAGCTGCGCACCCTGGAGAAGGGGAACGGTCGACAGGTCGGCCGCTACCTTGTCCTGGATTTCCTCGATGATGGCCTGGCGTGCAGCGGGGTCGACGGTGGTCGCCTGCTCCAGGATCAGGTCGTTGACCTCTACGTTGTCGTAGTGGTTCGCGAGGAAGTTCTCGGTGAGGAAGAACGGCGTCAGGTAGTTGTCGGCGTCGGAGTAGTCGGGGAACCATCCGAGCTGGTACGACGGGTAGACGTCGGCGCTGCGGTCTTCGGAGTACTGGACCCACTCGGTCGGCTGGATGCTGACGGAGAACAGGCCGGTCGACTCGAGCTGGTCCTTGACGAGGGCGTACGCGTCGCCCCACGAGGGGCCGTAGCGCTCTGCGACGTACTGCAGGCTCAGCTCGACGGGCTCGGTGATTCCGGCTGCCGTGAGGGTCGCGGCGGCCTTCTCTGCATCCGGGGCGCCTTCGCCGTCGCCGTAGAGGGGCTTGAGCGCCTCGGTGGCGCCGGTGAGTCCGTCGGGTACGTAGGAGTAGAGCGGCGTGTAGGTGTCCTTGAAGACCTGGGTCGCGATCTCCTGGCGGTCGACGAGGTCGGCCACCGCCTGGCGCACGGCGAGAGCCTTGGCCGGGTCGGCATCGGGGGTCGTCGCGCCGAAGGGCATCGTGTTGAAGTTGAAGACGATGTACTGGATCTCTCCACCGGGGCCGTCGACGACCTTGACCGCGTCGTTGCCGCGCAGGTCTTCGACGTCGGTCGCAGACAGGCTGCGGAACGCCACGTCGATGTCGCCCTCCTGGATGTTGAGCTTCAGGTTCGACGAGTCGGTGTAGTAGCTCAGGATGACCGACGAGTTCTTCGCCTCGCCGAGGAGACCCTTGTACTCGGGGTTCGGGGTGAACTCGACGGTCTTGTTGAAGTCGTAGCTCGTGATCGAGTACTGGCCGGCGAACGCGTTGCCCTCGACGATGTCTTCGTCGGGGGTGAGCGAGTCGGCGCTGAAGACCTCTTCGTCGACGATCGGGCCAGCGGGGCTGGAAAGGATCTGCGGGAAGATCTGGTCGTTCTCGGCCTTGAGCGTGAAGACGACGGTGGTCTCGTCGACGGCTTCGGTGCTCTCGAGGTTGTAGAGCAGGCTCGAGGGGCCGTTGACGTCGGCGATCGCCAGCTGGCGGTCGAAGGTGAACTTCACGTCGGAGGCGGTGAGGTCGTTGCCGTTGGCGAACTTCAGTCCCTCCTTCAGCACGACGGTGTACTTGGTCGGCTCGGTGAATTCGGCCGACTCGGCGATGTCAGGCTCGACGTCAGGGCTGCCGAGGGGCGTGTTCATGAGGAACGGGTACACCTGGTTCTGCACGCCGAACGAACCGTTGTCGTACGAACCCGCGGGGTCGAGCGCGGTGACCTGCTCGGTGGTGCCGATGAGGATGGCGCCGTCTCCCGACTCACCGCCGCCCTCTTCGGTGGCGCAGCCAGTGAGCACGAGTGCGAAGGCTGCGGTACCGGCGAGAACTCCCGCCGCTCGCCTGCCCTTCATTGATGCAAAAGCCATATGCGTCTACTTCTTCCTGTGTGATTGCAAGAAATGAATGTGCGGCGCACGCCAAAGGACCACGCCGTACATTGCTGTGATCTAGTAGTAACACAGATGTAAGGGGCACCCGCCGTCAGCGGCCTCGAGCGCTCGGATGTTTACACGAAAGCAACATTCGCTCGTGAACAGTGTTCGCTTACGGCTCGCGCAGGGCCCGGCGTTCGGCTTCGACGCGCACCAGATCGCGTTGCACCTGGCCGTATTTCTCGGCCTCGGCCGTGGCATCCGTTCTCTGCAATGCTCCGAGCAGGTCTTTCTTCTGACGCAGCAGGTCGCGGTCGATGAGACCGGCCACGACGTCTTTGCAGTAGGAGCCGATGAGTTCGGGGCGCTCGGGGATGGGCGCGACGCCGAGCTGCTTGACCAGGGTCGCGAACGGCAGCGGAACCTCGTCGGAGACCCGCGCGAGCCAGTCGGGCGCCTCCCAGTGTTCGGCGCTCGTCGCGATCGCGTCGCTCACGACGGCGAGGGTGTTGTCGGTGAACGTGACGTTGGCGCCGCGGCGGATGAAGTCGAGCCCGACGTCTGTCGGGTACTGCAGCATCGCCATCAGCGCGTCGCGCTCGAGCCGGGTCGTGGGGTCGGTGGGCAGCTGCATGAGCGACAGGCTGGAGTCGAGCTCGTGGGCCTCCCCCGCGTTCGCGTCGTTCCCGGCCGACGAGCGGGCGGATGACACGGCGCGACGCACCTCGTCCATGTCGAGTCCCAGCCACTGGGCGGTCTGCCGCACGTAGCCGTCTTCGAGCGCGCCGTCGCGGATGCCCGCGACCACGGGCGCGGAGGCGCGAAGCGCGGCGACCCGGCCCTCGACCGTGGCGAGGTTGTGGGCGGCGAGCACGCGGCGGATCATGAACTCGAACATCGGCTTGCGCGTGGTGATGAGGCGGCGCACGGCGTCGTCGCCGCGGTTCAGGCGCAGGTCGCAGGGGTCGAGCCCGTCGGGGGCGACGGCGACGAAGGTCTGCGCCGAGAAGCGCTGCTCTTCGTCGAAGGCGCGGCTCGCGGCCTTCTGTCCGGCGGCGTCGGGGTCGAACGTGAAGATGACCTCGCCGGTGCTGCGCACGTCGCCGGCGACGTCGCCCATCACCCGGCGGATCATCTTGATGTGGTCGACACCGAAGCTGGTGCCGCAGGTCGCGACGGCGGTCGTGACGCCGGCGAGGTGGCAGGCCATCACGTCGGTGTAGCCCTCGACCACGACGACCTGCTTGCCGCGCGAGATGTCTTTCTTCGCGAGGTCGAGACCGTAGAGCACCTGGCTCTTGTGGTAGACGGGGGTGTCGGGGGTGTTGAGGTACTTGGGGCCCTGGTCGTCGTCGAGCAGCTTGCGCGCGCCGAACCCGACCGTCTGGCCCGTCGTGTCGCGGATCGGCCAGACGAGGCGGCCGCGGAACCGGTCGTAGACGTCGCCCCGCTCGCCGCGGCCGAGGAGGCCGGCGACCACGAGTTCGTCGTCGGAGTAGCCGAGTGTCTTGAGGTGCTTGCCCAGCGCGCCGTGACGCGGGGCGAATCCGATGCCGAAGCGCTCGGCGGCACTCTGGTCGAAGCCGCGTTCGCCGAGGAACCGGCGGCCCGGCTCGGCCTCCTCGGAGCCGAGGCTCGCGACGTAGAATTCGGCGGCGGCCTGGTTGGCGCTGAGGATGCGGGCGCGGTTGCTGTGGTCGCTGGCCTGTCCGCCGTCTTCGTAGTGCAGCTCGTAGCCGAGACGGCCGGCGAGCAGCTCGACGGCCTCGGAGAACGACACGTGGTCCATCTTCTGCAGGAACGAGTACACGTCGCCGCCCTCGCCGCAGCCGAAGCAGTGGTAGAAACCGACCCCGGGGCGCACGTGGAAGCTCGGGCTGCGCTCCTCGTGGAACGGGCAGAGCCCCTTCATCGAGCCGACTCCGGCGCCCTTCAGGCTGACGTAGTCGCCCACGACGTCGGCGAGATTGGTGCGCGACCGCACCTCGTCAATATCGCTTCGTCGAATCAGGCCTGCCACGGAGTCGAGTCTACGGTCGCCGCTCCCCCGTCGCTGTCACTCGCGCCCATCCGTGGAGGCGCGGCGGCGCGCCCGCCCTGCCGCCCGCCTAGTGCGCCGCCGTGAAGCGCCCCGCGTCTTTTCGGAAATTCAGGATGTCGCGTACACGGCGGGTTTCGCCGGCGCGGAAACACGCGGGTGGTGTGACGCGCACCGACGCGACATCCTGAATTTCCGACAATCGCGGCTGCCAGGGGTGCGCGGAGGTCCTCGTGGCCAGCAGCGCGCACCGCGGATGCAGGCGCGACCGGAATCGCCCGCCCGGGTACCCCGCGCCGCCCCCTCGCCCCGGCGGAGATCGGAAACTCAGGACATCGCGTACACCGCGGGTTTCGCCGGCGCGGAAACAGGCGGGTGGTGTACCGCGCACCGACGCGACATCCTGAATTTCCGAAAAAGCGAGCGGCTATCTTCCGGGCGCGCTACCGGGTCAGAGGACGAGGCGGGCGTGCCAGGCCAGGGCGGACTGGTCGGTGAGCGAGGCGACCTGGTCGACGATCACGCGCTTGCGGGCCGCGTCGTCGGCAGCCGCGTGCCAGTCGGCCGCGAAACCCGCGTCGAGGTCGTGGTGTTCGGTCGCGAGCAGGGCGTCGGCGAGGTCGGTCAGGATGTCGCGCTGCTGCGCGTACACCGGCTGGCGGGCGTTGGTCGACATCACGTTCGCCGCCACGATGCCCTTGAGCACCGCGATCTCGGCCTGCGTGTCCCTCGGGATCACGACGTCGGCCCCGAACCTGATCAGCGCGCCCGAGGCGTGGGCGGCGCGGGTCGCGTGCACGGCCTCGTGGGCGAAACGTCCGATCAGCTGGCTGGTGAGGTTCTTCAGGCGGGCGAGGTCGACGCGCGAGCCCGTCCACGACTGCAGCCAGTAGTCGAGACTGTCGAGCCGGTCGAACGCGGCGATGAGGGTGTCGTGGTCGAACTCCCCGCCGATCCAGGCGAACATCGAGTCGACGAGCTCGTCGTGGTTCGCGCGGGCGCCGAGGGCGGGCACGTCGAGGTAGCCGCCGACGACGGCGTCCTCGAAGTCGTGCACCGAGTAGGCGATGTCGTCGGAGAGGTCCATGACCTGCGCTTCGATGCAGCGCTGGCGGTCGGGCGCGCCCTCGCGCAGCCACTCGAACACCGCGGTGTCGTCGTCGTAGAAGCCGAACTTGCTGCGTCCGCTCGGGTCGGGGATGCCCTGCGACGCGGGCCACGGGTACTTGGTGCTCGCGTCGAGCGAGGCGCGCGTGAGGTTGAGGCCGTAGGTCTGGCCGTCACGGCCGAACACCTTGGGCTCGAGGCGGGTGAGCAGGCGCAGGGTCTGCGCGTTGCCCTCGAAGCCGCCGAAGTCGATCGCCCAGTCGTTGAGCGCCTTCTCTCCGTTGTGACCGAAGGGCGGGTGCCCGATGTCGTGCGCCAGGCAGGCGGTGTCGACGACGTCGGGGTCGAGCCCAAGGCTCTCGGCGAGCTCGCGCCCGACCTGGGCGACCTCGAGCGAGTGCGTCAGTCTGTTGCGCGCGAAGTCGAGCCCCTGCGTCGGGCTGAGCACCTGGGTCTTCGCGGCGAGACGGCGCAGCGCGCTCGAGTGCAGCAGGCGTGCGCGGTCGCGGGCGAAGTCGCTGCGACGGCTGGAATGCTGTTCGGGGAGCCAACGCTCGGCATCCGCCTCGCTGTACTGCCCGGTATCTCCCCTAGCCACCACTGTTGTGCAATTCGGCCTCGATCAACTCGGTACGGAAACTCTCGTCGAGGTTCCGGCTGTCGAGCCAGCCGTACGGCAGGCTCGGGTTCTTGGGGCTGCCGGCGCGGCCGCGGGGGCCCTCGGCCTCCTTGCCGGGATACGGCTGGTCGAAGTCGAGGGTTCCGATGAGGTCGTCGATCTCCTGCACGCTCGACGACATCGCGAGAGCCGCGCGGGTCTCGCCGCCGACCGGGTAGCCCTTGAAGTACCAGGCCACGTGCTTGCGCATGTCGCGGCACGCCCGCGCCTCTTCGCCGTCGTAGAACTCGATGAGCAGCTCGGCGTGCCGGCGGTAGGCCTGCGCGGCCTCGCCGAGGGTCGGCTGCGCCTGCAGCGTCTCGCCGCGGAACGCCGCCGCGAGATCACCGAACAACCACGGGCGGCCCAGGCAGCCGCGGCCGACGACGACCCCGTCGCATCCGGTCTCCGCCACCATGCGGATCGCGTCTTCGGCGCTCCAGATGTCGCCGTTGCCGAGCACGGGCACGTCGGTGATGGTCTGCTTGAGCTTGGCGATCGCGCTCCAGTCGGCCTGGCCGGAGTAGAAGTCGGCGGCCGTGCGCGCGTGCAGCGCGATGCTCGCGACACCGGCGCCCTGGGCGGCCTTCGCGGCCTCGATGTAGGTGAGGTGCTCGTCGTCGATGCCCTTGCGCATCTTGACGGTCAGCGGGATGTCGCCGGCCGCCTTGACGGCGCCCTCGACGATGTCGCGGAAGAGGTCTTGCTTCCAGGGGAGCGCCGCTCCCCCGCCCTTGCGGGTGACTTTCGGCACGGGGCATCCGAAATTGAGGTCGATGTGGTCGGCGCGGTCTTCGGCGACGAGCATCGTGACGGCCTCGGCGACCGTCTTCGGGTCGACGCCGTAGAGCTGGATGGAGCGGGTGCTCTCCGACTCGTGGTGCTTGATGAGGCGCATGCTCTCGGGCGTGCGTTCGACGAGCGCGCGGCTCGTGATCATCTCGGAGACGTAGAGGCCGGCGCCGTACTCGCGGCAGAGCCTGCGGAACGCGGTATTCGTGATTCCGGCCATCGGAGCGAGCACGACCGGTACGTCAAGGGCGATGGGCCCGATCTGTAGGGTAGGAAGTGTGGCGGTCACGGCGGTCATTTGTTCAATTCTTCCACGATCTTCTTCTTCGGATACTCAGGGGCGTCATGACCGGTTCAGAACGAGTGCTTTCGGATGCTGCGAGCCGGGGTATCGCGGTGGAGCTCGTCGAGCGTCCCGCGGCGGGTTCGCTCGAAGAGGCGGCCGCGCTGATGGGGCTCGAGCCCGCCGGCATCGTGAAGACGCTCGTCGTCAAGCGGCACGACGGTACCTACCTGTTCGCGCTCGTCCCGGGCGACCGGCAGATCTCGTGGTCGAAGCTGCGCGCCGTCGTCGGCGTCAACAAGCTGCGCCTTCCCGAGGCGTCGCTCGCACTCGAGGCGACGGGCTACGAACGCGGAACGATCACCCCGCTCGGATCGTCGACCGCGTGGCCGGTGTTCGCCGATCGGCGCATCACGGGCCTGCGCATCGCGATGGGGGCGGGACAGCACGGCATGAGCGCCTTCGTCGACGCGGACGAACTCATCGCCGGATTCGACGCGACGGTCGCCGACATCTCCGACTGAGGGCGGCTCGAGCCGCGGCACCCGCCGGGTGCGGGCGGCCGCGTCGCCTGCGCGCGGGCGCTGTTTCGGAAATTCAGGAATCGCGGTCGCGGGCCGTCAGCACAACCGCGAGAATACGGACGCCGGTAAGCCGGCAGCGACCGGTTGTCCTGAATTTCCGAAAGGGACCGGCGGTGTGGCCGGCCGGTGACCGGTCAGACGCGGTCTTCGTCGAGGCGCTGGTTCACGGCCTGCTGGGTCGACTGCGGGATCTCGCACGAGTCGCCGACGCACGCCGCGGCCGACGGGTCGCCGGCCATCACGAACGGGGTCGTCGACGCGGCGGTCATGATGCGTCCCGCTCGGCCTGCGCCTGCGTCAGCACGTCGGCGAATGCCGCGGCCTCCTGCGCGCCGGAGACACCGTACTTTCCGTCGATCACGAAGAACGGAACGCCCTGGATGCCGTAAGCCTGGGCCTGCGCGACATCCGCCTTCACGTCGGCGAGGTAGGTCTGCGCTTCGAGCACGGTGACGACTTCGTCGCGGTCGAGACCGACGGTCGCGGCGAGGTCGGCGAGGTCGGCGACACGTCCGACGTGGCCGCCGTCGACGAAGTAGGCCTTGAGCAGGGCTTCCTTCATCTCGAGCTGCAGGCCCTTGCTCTTCGCGAAGTGGAGCAGCTCGTGCGCCTTGATCGTGTTCGTCTGGTGCACGTGGTCGTAGTCGTAGACGAGGCCGACGTCTTTGGCGATGCTCGTGACGCGGTCGAGCATCATGTCGACCTGGTCGGGCGCGATGCCCTTGCGCTGGCTGAGGAAGTCCTTGGGCGAGCCGTCGAAGTCGACCGGGGTGTCGGGGGCGAGCTCGAAGGAGTGGTACTCCACCTCGACCTCGCCGTCGAACTGGGCGGCCCCGGCCTCGAACTTGCGCTTCCCGATGTAGCACCAGGGGCATTGAACGTCGGACCAGATATCAACTTTAATCGGAGTACTCACCCTGAGGCCAACGCTCTGCGGCCTCCGCTATTCCCGCCGCGGCCGTGGTGATTTCGGAAATTCAGGACTCGAGGTATGTCGCCACGCACTGCGCCGCGGAAACACGGGGGCTTTGAGCGGATGCCGGGCGTGAGTTCCTGAGTTTCCGCACGAGCAGGCGGGTGCCCGGGCGGCGATTGCGCGCTCCACTGCGAGCACGATGCGGGGCCAGCGCCGAAAGACCATATCGGCGCTCGGACGCAGCGGGTGCAAGTCTGCGATCGTGATGTCGACGTCTTTCGTGCGGTCGGCGTCGAACGTCTCGAGGTGGTACTTCTTTCCGTCGGTCTCGATGCCGACGCACTCATCGACGACGAGGTCGATGCGCTCGAAATCGTTCAGCCTGACCTGGATGTCGACGGCGTAACCGAGAAGCCGCAGCCGTGTTCGGGTGAGGCTCTCCGGCAGGCTCTCGCACCGCTCGTCGACCCAGTCGCGGATGGCTCTGCGGTTGGCCGGTAAGTGGTGTACTACTCGTTCGAAGTCGATGCGGTCGATCTGCCCGGTATGCAACGCCCAGTCGAGTGCTGCGATCGCCGTCTCGAACTCCTCGTCGACGACGACTCTCACGAGGGCGTCGCGGATGTCGACACTCGTTGCCGTGCCCCGGCTCGCCACGTCCCGATCGTCCCAGTGCAGGGTGAGCCCCGGCACCCGCCGTGCGGCGAGCTTCACGAACCGGTTGGTCGGGCTGCGCAGCCGAGCGGCGTTATCGGTCACCGACACGTGCAGCGGATGCCGCCCGAGTACCCAGCCGCCCGCCTCGATAACGGCGGAGATGCCGGTCAACCGCCCGCCGACCCGCACCGCCCTGACGCGCGGATCGGCTTCGGGAAGCGTGGTGTACCAGCCCTGCCTCGCCCGCACGACTTCCCCTCGCCGCACCGCGAGGGTCAGGTCGAGGTCGCGGGCACCGAGCGCCACGAGCTGACGCTTCTGCGCCATACCGTCGAACCGGTCGACGAGCGCCGCGATATCCGTCATACCGGAATGGTCATCGCTGCCGACTGGCCGCGGCGTGCGGCGGCGGAACCGGTGCACGCGCGGCAGTCTCGGGCGCCTGTGGAGGAGTTGCGCCGCGGCCGCGCTCGCCGTCCGACCTCCCGACCAACCCCCGTTATCGGAAATTCAGGATTCGCGGTCGTCCGCCGGGCGAGGGGGCGCGAGCCCAGGCGGGCAGCCGCGGCGCCGGCGACCGGGAGTCCTGAGTTTCCGACATAACCGCGCGGAGGAGCACAGGAGCCGCGACATCCGCCCGCCCCTTTGGAAACTCAGGAAGTCGGGTCGCTTCCTAAAACGGATGGTGCGAGTTCTCGCGGGAGCACCGAACGCAAACGCCGCCGTGTCCTGAATTTCCGAAAAGGGAGAGACAGGCCACGGCGGCGGCGGTGGCGCGGGCCGGCCGCGCTTGCGAAAAGGGCCTGCTAGGCGCCTAGCAGCTGCTCGGCCAGGTAGCCGCGCAGGCGGTCGAGCGAGACACGCTCCTGCGCCATCGAGTCGCGCTCGCGCACGGTCACGGCGTTGTCCTCGAGCGACTCGAAGTCGACGGTGATCGCGAAGGGTGTGCCGATCTCGTCTTGGCGGCGGTACCGGCGGCCGATCGCGCCGGCGTCGTCGAAGTCGACGTTCCAGTATTTGCGCAGGTCGGCGGCGACCGAACGGGCGAGCGGCGAGAGCTGCTCGTTGCGCGACAGCGGCAGCACGGCGACCTTGACCGGCGCGAGACGGCGGTCGAGGCGCAGCACGGTGCGCTTGTCGACGCCGCCCTTCGCGTTCGGGGCCTCGTCTTCGGCGTAGGCGTCGATGAGGAACGCCATCAGCGCGCGGGTGAGGCCGAACGCGGGCTCGATCACGTACGGGATCCAGCGCTTGTCCTGCGTCTGGTCGAAGTACGACAGGTCGGTGCCGGACGCCTCGGAGTGCGTCTTGAGGTCGAAGTCGGTGCGGTTCGCGACGCCCATGAGCTCGCCCCACTCGCTTCCGGCGAACTTGAAGCGGTACTCGATGTCGACGGTGCGCTTCGAGTAGTGCGACAGCTTCTCTTTGGGGTGCTCGAACAGGCGCAGGTTCTCGGGGTCGATGCCGAGGTCGGTGTACCAGGCCAGCGACGCGTCGATCCAGTACTGGTGCCATTCTTCGTCGGTGCCGGGCTCGACGAAGAACTCCATCTCCATCTGCTCGAACTCGCGGGTGCGGAAGATGAAGTTTCCGGGCGTGATCTCGTTACGGAAGCTCTTGCCGATCTGGCCGATTCCGAACGGCGGCTTCATACGCGCGCTGCCCATGACGTTCGCGAAGTTGACGAAGATGCCCTGCGCGGTCTCGGGACGCAGGTAGTGCAGCCCCTCCTCGTTGTCGACGGGGCCGAGGTAGGTCTTGAGCATGCCGGAGAAGTTCTGCGGCTCGGTCCATGATCCGGGCTGGCCGGTGTCGGGGTCTTTGATGTCGGCCATGCCGTTGACGGGAGGGTGGCCGTGCTTCTCCTCGTACGCCTCGAGCAGGTGGTCGGCGCGGTATCGCTTGTGGGTGTGCAGCGATTCGACGAGCGGGTCGGAGAAGACCTCGACGTGACCGGATGCCTCCCAGACCTTGCGCGGCAGGATGACCGCCGAGTCGAGCCCGACGACGTCGTCACGGCCCTGGACTACCGTCTGCCACCACTGCTTCTTGATGTTCTCCTTGAGAGCGACGCCCAAGGGTCCGTAGTCCCACGCGGAGCGGGACCCGCCGTAGATCTCTCCCGACTGGAAGACGAAACCCCGGCGCTTGGCGAGGTTGACGATGGCATCGAGGGAATTGGCGTTGGCCACAGATTTGCTCCAAAGTTCAGCCGTGCTGGATGCGCGGCCCGAGTAGATCGTTCAGTTTACCGGGGCGCGCGGGCGGCCGGGTCACGGCGGGGCCGGCGCTGCGCGCGGTGGGCCTACGCCGCGGCGGGAAGAGAATCGGAAATTCAGGATGTCGCGTCGGCGGCACGTAGCCCACCCGCGTGATCACGGGGCGGAGTTACTCGCGCGCGACGCCACTTCCTGAATTTCCGAAACGGCGGGCGGGGTGACGCGGCGGGTCAGGGCGCCGAGGCGCGGCGGGTCAGCGGCGCCGGGGCGCGGCAGGTGAGGGCAGGTAAGCGTGCCGGGGCGCGGCGGGTCAGCGGCGCGCGTGCGCGCCGGGGCGCGGCAGATCAGCGGGGGCGTGCGGTGCCGCAGTTCGGCCGGCGCGCGGCGCCGTAGGTCAGGCTCGGCCCAGGGCGGCGACGACCGCGGCGACGTCGGTCTCGTCGTTCCAGAGGTGGAACGCGGCGCGCAGGCGCCCGGCGCGGCCCGACGCCTTGATGCCCGCCGCGACGAGGCGCTCGAGGTCGTGCCCGTCGGGGTCGGCCCAGGTCACGATGGCCTGGTGCTGGCGCTCCATGCCGAGCGCGTCGCACAGCGCGTCGCCCAGCCCGCTCGCGCGCGCCCACACCTCGTCGATGTCGAGCTCGGCGAACATGCGGATCGCGGGCTCCGCCCCCACCCACGCCGGCCACGCGGGCGACACGTCGAAGCGGCGGGCGTCGAGCGCGAGCTCCATGTTCGGCCCGTAGCAGCTCTGCCAGACCGCGTCGCCCGCGTACCAGCCGGCCTGCAGCGGCGTGAGCTCGCGTTCGAACCGTTCGCTCAGCGTGAGGAAGGCCACTCCCCGCGGGGAGCAGAGCCATTTGTAGGTGTGGCAGGCGGTGGCGTCGAAGACGGATGCATCGACCGGATGCACCCCGGCCGACTGGGTCACATCGCAGTACGTGTACGTGTCGTGTGCCGCGGCGGCCGCGACGATGGCGGGCACATCGGCGACGCGCCCCGTGGCGGACTGGATGTGCGAGAACACGACCAGCCACGTGGCATCCGAGATTTCTCCGGCGATCGCATCGAGCGGCACCGACCGCACGGTGATTCCGCGACGCTGTAGGAACGGGAACACGATCGACGAGAAGTCGCCGTCGACGCAGAGCACCTCGGCGCCGTCGGGCACCGCGGACGCGAGCAGGCTCGTGATGACGGAGGTCTGCGATCCGGTGGCGACGCGGTCGGGGGTGACACCGACGAGCGACGCGAAACTGGCGCGGGTGCGGCCGATGATCAGGTCGTAATCCATCGGGTAGCGTTCGGCGGCGCTCCACAGGTCGAGGTCGGCCTTCTGGGCGGCGACGGTCTCGCGCGTGGGGAGTCCGATCGACGCGGCACCGAGGTAGAGGCGGGGGGCTTCGTAGCTCGCGATCGCGGCGGCGAGGGAGGGAGAGACGGAGGTGGCGATCGACATGCGTCCAGCATGCTCGCGCCGCACACATGCAACAAGGGCATACCTCGGATGAGACCGATAACATCTGGTTATGGCAATCGAATTGGACCAGCGGCTCGACCTGCAATCGGTGCGCATTGTGCGCGCGATCGCCGAGACCGGCAGCATCACTGCGGCGGCCCGCGCCCTCGGCTACAGCCAGCCCGCGATCAGCCAGCACCTGCAGCGCACCGAGGCGCGCTTGGGCATGGCGCTCGTGACCCGCGTCGGCCGGTCCGTGCGGTTGACCGAGGCGGGCACCGTGCTGGCGCGGCACGCGCTCACCATCACCTCGGCGCTCGATGCCGCGGAGGGCGACCTCGCCGACCTCGCCGGGCTGCGCACGGGCACGGTGCGGCTGGCCGCGTTCCCGACCGCCTCGTCGACCATCGTGCCGCGCCTGCTCGCGGCGTTGGCGGCCAGCCATCCGGGAATCCGCGTCACCTACATCGAGGCCCAGCCGCCCGAGGCCGTGCAGCTGCTGCGTGACGGCGGAATCGACCTCGCGATCACGTTCAGCTACCCGGGCGACCGCGCGGATCCGCACCGCGACAGCGCGAGCGGGCTCACCACGCAGCCGCTGTTCACCGAGGAGATGGTGGTGGTCGTGCCGACCGAGCACCCGCTCGCGTCGCGCGACGTGATCGACGTCGCGACGCTCGCGCACGACCGGTGGATCGCCGGATGCCCGCGGTGCCGCGGCCACCTGTTGGCCGTCTGCGAGGTGGCCGGGTTCGCCCCCGCGATCGCGTTCGAGACCGACAACGCGAGCGCGGTCTTGAACCTCGTCGCGAGCGGACTCGGGGTGGCACTGCTCCCCCGGCTCGCGTTGGCGACCGCGACGCTGCCGGCGGGAGCGGTCACGCGGCCGCACTCGCCGAGCAGCGTGCGCAGCATCCAGGCACTCGCGAACGACGGCGCCCGGCGTGTGCCCAGCCTGGCCGCGACGGGAGCCGTGCTGCAGTCCCTGACCGGAGCCGACTGGGGCCTGGTGGCCGCGGCGGGGTGACGCGCCGGCAGGACGGGTGACCCGGCGGGGGCGCCGGGAGATCCGACGGGGCGAGGGCGCGGGCGTGACTTCGGAAATTCAGGAAACGGCGTCCACCCCGGCGACCCCACCCGCGTACGGCCGCGCCGGTGAAACCTGCCAGCGACGCGACATCCTGAATTTCCGAAGCGGGTCTCCGACAATCACGACGCCCGCGCGTCGTGCCCCTACAGCTGCTGCGCCAGCGTGGCGATCTCGTGGGCGCGCTGGATGATGCGCACGACCTCGAGCGAATCGCGCGGGTCGACCGGCGAGGGTGCCCCGTCGCGCACGGTGGCGGCGACGCCGGCGTAGAACTCCGGGTAGGCACCGAGCGAGGTCGGGTAAGCGTCGAGCCCCTCGGCCGAACCGTCGACGCCGAGGAGGCCCCAGTCGGAGGGAGGCGTGACGCCGTAGCCTTCCGATCCGGGCCAGCGCCCCTCCTTCAGGAACGCCTCCTGGTTGTCGAGCCCGTTCACCGAGTAGGCGCTCGTGTTGCCGAGAACCCGGAAGCGCGGCCCGTTCTGCGCGGCCGCCCGGCTCATCGTCAGGTGCGAGCGCACGCCGCTGGTGTGCAGCAGCGAGATGAACGCGTCGTCGTCGCTCACTCCCCCGCGCACGATCTGCAGCTCGGCCTGCTCGACGGTCGCCGGTCCGAACAGGTGCAACGCCTGGTCGATCAGGTGGCTGCCCAGGTCGAAGGTGATGCCGGCGCCCTGGTCGATGGGGGTGGTCTCCTGCCATAGTCCGGGCTTGGCGCGTCCCCAGCGCTCGAACGTCGACTCGAATCGGTGCACGTCGCCGAGCGCGCCCTCCGCGACGAGCTTCTTGATGGTCAGGAAGTCGCCGTCCCAGCGCCGGTTCTGGAAGACGATGAGCGCGTTGCCCGTCTCCTCCGAGGCGGCGATGAGTTTCTTCGCGTCGACGACCGACGGCACGAACGGCTTGTCGACGACGACGGCTGCTCCGCCCTCGAGCGCGGCGAGGCCCTGCGCGAGATGCGCCTGTGGCGGCGAGGCGAGAATGACGAGGTCGAGCTCGGCGACCCGCGCGAGCAGCGCCTCGGGACTGTCGACGATCTCGGCGCCCGGGTGGTTCTCGCGCGCCTGCGCCTGACGGTCTGCATTGCCGGTCGCGATCAGGTCGAGCGAGAAGGCGGGGTCGGTCTCGATGAACGGGGCGTGGAACACGCGGCCCGAGAGGCCGTATCCGATGATGCCGGTGCGGATGGGTGTGGTGGATGACATCCGACCAGACTAGCGAGGGGCGGATGCGCCCCGCGCCGCACACCCACCGCAGCGCGCGGCGGGCCGCACCCCGCCGAGTCGCGGCGCTACGCGGTGGGCGCGTCGACCGCCCCGCCGAACCGGCGGTTGCGGCTGGCGTAGAGGGTCGCGGCCTCCCAGAGCTGCTCGCGCCCGAAATCGGGCCACAGCGTGTCGAGGAACACCATCTCGGCGTACGCGCTCTGCCAGAGCATGAAGTTGCTGGTGCGCTGTTCGCCCGAGCTGCGCACGAAGAGGTCGACGTCGGGGAGGTCGGGCGTGTAGAGGTGCTTCTGGATCGATTTCTCGGTGATGCCGCTCGGCTTCAGCCGACCGGCCGAAACCTCTTCGGCGAGGGCGCGTACGGCATCCGTGATTTCCTGACGTCCGCCGTAGTTGACGCACATGGTGAGGGTGAGCACGCTGTTGTTCGCGGTCATCTGCTCGGCGAACTGCAGTTCTTTGATGACCGAGGCCCAGAGGCGTGGTTTGCGACCGGCCCAGCGCACGCGCACGCCCCAGTCGTTGAGCTGGTCGCGGCGGCGGTGCAGCACGTCGCGGTTGAATCCCATGAGGAAGCGCACCTCGTCGGGGCTGCGCTTCCAGTTCTCGGTGGAGAACGCGTAGACGCTGAGGTGTTTCACACCCAGTTGGATCGCGCCCGCGACGACGTCGAGCAGGCTCGCCTCGCCGGCTTTGTGGCCTTCGATGCGGGTCAGGCCTTTGCCGTTGGCCCAGCGGCCGTTGCCGTCCATAACGATGGCGACGTGCTCGGGCACCGCCCGCTTGTCCATCACAGGCGGGTAGACGCCTGTCCAGTCCACCGGTTTGAACTCGACGGCGTCGGGGTGCGTCATTCCGGGTTTGATTCTTCTCATGCGGTGGACCGATCGACGTGTTGGAGCGAGCGCAACGTGCGCTCGAGATGGAACTGCGTGTACGCGGCCACGACGCCGCTGGCCTGGCTTTGATGACGGTCGTCGGATGACTCGACCACCGCCCAGTCGCCGGTGAGCAGCGCGGCGAGCAGTTCGAGCGTCTTCAGCTCGAGTCGCGGCGATCCGGGCGGGGCCACCTCGTCGGCGACGACGCCGCCGAGCTGCGCCACGAACACGGTGTGCGGGCCGGGGGCACCGGTCACCGCGCAGTCGACGAAGCTGGGCGCCCACCCGGCGATCGACAGCGAACGCAGCAGGTAGCTGTCGAGGGTCACGCTCGAGTGGTGCTCGCGGCGGGCGAGCGACCGCAGCGCGCCCACGAGCAGCAGGTACTGCTGCAGCGAGCCGTCGTCGTCGGTGATCTTGTCGGCCGTCTCCACCATCACGCTCGCGGCGGTGTAGCTGCCGTAGTCTGCGGTGATCTCGGCGCCGTACGAACCGAGCGACTCGGCCTGCGTGATGATGTCGAGGCTGCGCCCCTCGAACAGCTGCACGTCGGCGACCATAAACGGCTCGAGCCGTGCCCCGAACTTGCTCGCGGTTCGCCGCACACCCTTGGCCACCGCGCGGATCTTGCCGTGATTGCGGCTGAGCATCGTGACGATGCGGTCGGCCTCGCCCAGCTTGTGGGTTCGCAGCACGACGGCTTCATCACGGTAAAGGGGCACTTACCTATTATCGGCGTTGCCACGACAATGGGTGCGAGACGACAGGCTCGCAGACAAGGAACCCACAGAAATGGCGATACTGGTCACCGGCGGAACCGGAACGCTCGGACGTGAGCTCGTACCCGTGCTGCGGTCTCGTGACAACCGCGTCGAGGTGCTGAGCAGGCGGCGTCATCCGCAGTTCCGTACCGGCGATCTCGACACGGGCGCCGGCATCGACGACGCGCTCGACGGCATCGACACGGTCGTGCACCTGGCCGCGGGCAAAGACCAGGCGGGTGAGACGGCGCGTCTGGTCGAGGCGATGGCCGCGCGCGGTGTGCCGCACCTGGTCTTCATCTCGATCGTCGGCATCGACGACATCCCGTTTCCGTACTACGGGCAGAAGCTCGCGGCCGAGCGTGCGGTGCTCGCGAGCGGGCTCGGGGTGAGCGTGCTGCGCACCACCCAGTTCCACTCGTTCGCGGCGGCCCCCTTTCTCGCACAGCGCCTCTCCCCCGTGCTCTTCGCGCCGCGGCTGCAGATCCAGCCGATCGACGTGCGCGACGTCGCGGCACGGCTCGCCGACCTCGCCTCCGCCCCGCCGCGCGGCCGGGTGCCCGACGTGGGCGGCCCCTCGGTTCTCGCGGGGCACGAACTGGCGCGCGAAGTCGGCCGCCGGTTCGGCTGGCGCAAGCCGATCGTCGACGTCGGCCTGCCCGGGCGCACATGGGCGGCGTTCGCCGCGGGGCACCATCTCGCCCCGCACAGCCGCTCGGGAGGCCGCACGTTCGCGGCGTATCTCGCGTCGCTCTGACCGGCGTCCGGATCACGCCGGATTCGTTGCCGCGCGTTCTCGGCACTCGCGCCTCACAACCGCGACAATGGAGTCGTGACTGACGCCGCCTTCTTCATCCCCGCCTGGGCGGACATCCTCGCCATCGGCATCGGCAGCCTGCAGGGCGCGTTGTTCGCCGCGCAGTTCCGCGACCGCCGACTCGACCTGCTCGGTGTCGCCGTGATCGGCATCGCCACCGGATTCGGCGGCGGTATTCTCCGCGACCTGCTGCTCAACGAGCTGCCGGCCGCGATGCAGAGCAACTGGTATCTGCCGACCGCGGTGATCGCGGCGCTCATCGGCATGTTCCTCGAACGCGTCTTCAACCGGCTGTCCAAGGTCATCACCGTGCTGGACGCGCTCACCATCGGACTGTTCGGCGCGATCGGAACGACGAAGGCGCTCGCGCTCGGCGTTCCCCCGGTGCCCGCGGTGTTCGTCGGAGCCCTCTCCGCCGTGGGCGGCTCGGTGCTGCGCGACCTGCTGCTCAACCTGCCCATCGCGATCATGCAGGTCGGGTCGCTCTACGCGATCGCCGCCCTCGCCGGCACGGGAAGCCTGGTTGTACTCGTGGCGTTCGGCGTCAACGTGACGGTGGCCGCGGTCGTCGGTGTCGTGGTCACGTTCGGCGTGCGCATCCTCGCGGTGCTCTTCAACTGGAGCCTGCCCGAGCAGCGCCGCCTGGAACGCATCCCCACGCTCCGACGCTTCCGCAACTTCCGCAACTTCCGCCGCTGAGGCCGGCGCGGCCCGGCCCCGCCGCCCACGCCCCGGCGCCGATCCCGGCCCCGGTCGCCACCCCACCGACAACGCCCGGGCGCACGCCCTGCCGCCGCCGTTTCGGAAATTCAGGACACCGCGTCATCCCCGCTCTGCCCGTCCGCGAGATCGCGCGGGTGGCCAATACGGCAGCGACCGCACTTCCTGAGTTTCCGAATCGCCGGCGACCGATGCCTGGCCGCTCAGGTGTCGACGCCCGGTCCTCGCCGCAGGAACCGCCGAGCGCGCCCGCCTCTTCGGAAACTCAGGACACCGCGTCGCTGGCGCCGGCGGCCGCCCCGGAAACACGGGGGCGGCTCGCGCGGCGTGTACCGCGATTCCTGAATTTCCGAAACACAGCCGGCGTGGGCGGCCGGTAGGGGCAGGCCCTACGGGCGGGCGGGGTGGCGGGCGCCGTAGGGGCGGGCGCTACGGGCGAGCGGGCGGGCGGCGTCGCGGCCGGGCGCGACCGGCGCGGCGCTAGGCCCGGGCGAGCGCCGGGCCCTAGACGGCGGCCAGCTCGCGGTCTTCGGCGGCGGTGCGCACGGCGCGGTTGACCGCCGAGACGACCGCCTTCAGCGACGCCGTCGAGATGTCGCCGTCGATGCCGACGCCCCAGAGGCGCACGCCGTTGACGTTGAGGTCGACGTAGGCGGCCGCGTAGGCGTCGCCGCTCGCGCTGAGCGTGTGCTCGACGTAGTCGAAGAGCTTCACTTCGACACCCTGGTCGGCCATGATCTTGAGGAACGCGGCGATGGGTCCGTTGCCGGTCGCGTCGGCGTCGATGACGTCGTCGCCGACCCGCAGCACTGTCTGCAGCGAGACGGCGCCGTCGAGGTCGCTCGCCGTGCGCGTGCGGGTGAGCTCGAAGCGCCCCCACTTGTCTTCCGGGCGCTCGGTCGGCGCGGGCAGGTACTCGTCTTGGAAGATCTCCCAGATCTGCGCGCTCGTGACCTCGCCACCCTCGGCGTCGGTCTTCGCCTGCACGACCCCAGAGAACTCGATCTGAAGCTTGCGCGGCAGGTCGAGCGCGTGGTCGGTCTTCAGCAGGTAGGCGACGCCGCCCTTGCCCGACTGCGAGTTGACGCGGATGACCGCCTCGTAGCTGCGGCCGAGGTCTTTCGGGTCGATCGGCAGGTACGGCACGGCCCAGACGAGGTCGTCGACGGTGACCCCCTGCGACACGGCGTCGACGGCCATGGCCTCGAAGCCCTTCTTGATCGCGTCCTGGTGCGAGCCGCTGAACGCCGTGTAGACGAGGTCGCCGGCCCACGGGCTGCGCTCGGGAACGGGCAACTGGTTGCAGTACTCGGCGGTGCGCTTGACCTCGTCGAGGTCGCTGAAGTCGATCTGCGGGTCGATGCCCTGCGTGAACAGGTTGATGCCGAGGGCGACGAGGTCGACGTTGCCGGTGCGCTCCCCGTTGCCGAACAGGCAGCCTTCGATGCGGTCGGCGCCGGCCAGGTAGCCGAGTTCGGCCGCCGCGATGCCGGTGCCGCGGTCGTTGTGCGGGTGCAGGCTGAGAATGATGCTGTCGCGGCGGGCCAGGTTGCGAGACATCCATTCGATCGAGTCCGCGTAGACATTGGGCGTCGCCATTTCGACGGTCGCCGGCAGGTTCAGGATGACGGGACGCTGCGGGGTCCCGCCGAGGGCGTCGACCATCTGGTTCGAGATGTCGAGCGCGAAGTCGAGTTCGGTGCCCGTGTAGCTCTCGGGCGAGTACTCGTAGTACACGTCGACCTCGGGGATGGTCTTCTCGGCGATGCGGCAGAGGCGTGCTCCCTCGAGCGCGATGTCGATGATGCCCTGCTTGTCGGTGCGGAAGACGACGTCGCGCTGCAGCACGCTCGTCGAGTTGTAGAGGTGCACGATGGCCTGCTTGGCGCCGGCGATCGACTCGTAGGTGCGGTTGATCAGGCCTTCACGCGCCTGGGTCAGCACCTGGATGGTGACGTCGTCGGGAATCAGGTTCTCTTCGATCAGGCTGCGCACGAAGTCGAAGTCGGTCTGCGAGGCCGAAGGGAAGCCGACCTCGATCTCCTTGTAGCCCATACCCACGAGCAGGTCGAACATGATGCGCTTGCGCTCGGGGCTCATCGGGTCGATCAGGGCCTGGTTTCCGTCGCGCAGGTCGACGGCGCACCAGCGGGGCGCCCCGGTGATGCGCTTCGACGGCCAGGTACGGTCGGGCAGGTCGACGGCGATCTGCTCGTGGTACGGGCGATACTTGTGGATCGGCATGCCCGACGGCTGCTGCGTGTTCTTCATGGTCTCTGCATCTCTCGCTTGTTTAGTGGTCAGCCGACAACAAACACCGCGACGAGGGAGGCCTGAAGGTTAGGACTCGTCGCGGCAGCTAAGGAGAAGCAGACCGAACAACACGGATCTAGGTTATCACTCCCCCGCGCCCGCGAACCGTGAAGATTCCGGATGAACCGGGCGCATCGCTATGGCTCCGGTGATACCCTCACGGCATCATGTATTCGCTCGAGCAAGTGCGTGGATTCGTCGCCGTCGCCGAAGAACTCCATTTCGGCCGAGCCGCGGACCGCCTGCAGATGACCCAGCCGCCGTTGAGCCGCCAGATTCAGAAGCTGGAGCGCAGCATCGGGGTGTCGCTGCTCGACCGCACCAACCGCTCGGTCACGCTGACCCCCGCCGGTCTCGCGTTCCTGGTCGAGGCCCGGCGGCTGCTCATCATCGCCGATACCGCCCCGGAGTCGGCGCGCCGAATCGCGGACGGGATCGCGGGCCGGCTCTCGGTCGGCTTCACCGCGATGACCGCGGTCGGGGTGCTCTCGCACGTGCTCGCGGAGGCCGACGCCCTTTTGCCCGGCGTCGACATCGTGTTGCACGAACTGGTGAGCGACGCCCAGTTCGAGGCGCTGCTCGCCGGCGACCTCGACCTCGCCCTCGTTCGGCTGCCGCCGCATCATCCGGAATTCGACTCGCGTCTGGTCGCCCGCGAAACGCTCGTCGCGGCCGTTCCCGCCGACCACCCGCTCGGCCGCGCGACCGGTCCGGTATCGGCAGACGAGTTCGAGGGTGTCGACATGATCATGTACACGGCCTCGGGCGCCTCGTACTTCGCCGACCTGGTCTCGAGCGTGCTGGTCAACGTGCGGCCCCGGTCGACCCAGCGGCTCACCCAGGTGCACAGCATGATGGCGCTCGTCGGCGCAGGGCGCGGCGCCGCCATCGTGCCCGCCTCGGCGAGCACGTTCCACATCGACGGCGTCGTGCTGCGGCCGATCGCCGGGTGGGAGCGCCCCGTCGTCGAACTGCGCGCCGTCTGGCGGCGCGACAGTGCGAACGCCGCCCTGCACCGGGCGTTGGACGGCTTCGCCTCGCTGCGCTCCCTCGAACCGGCCGCGAACTGACGATGCCGGGAGTGCATGAGTCGATGCCCGAATGCTCTTGGACAGGCATCCGAACTCTTCGTACGGTGGAGGGACCGGTCGTCTCCGGCACTCCCGCTCAACGAAGAGGTACACCGTCGTGGTCTCATTCTCGCCGCAAGAACTCGCCGACACCGTCGGATCGGGGCTGCTCTCGTTTCCGGTGACCCACTTCACCGACGACCTCGACTTCGACGAACCGCGATACCGCGAACACCTGTCCTGGCTGAGCCAGTACCCGGTCGCCGGCCTCTTCGCGGCGGGGGGAACGGGCGAGTTCTTCTCGCTCACCGCGCCGGAGGTCGACGCGGTGCTCACCGCCGCGGTCGACGAGATCGCCGGCCGCGTGCCGGTGATCGCCCCCGCGGGCCTCGGCACACGCACCGCGATCGCCCAGGCCGAGGCGGCCGAGCGGGCGGGCGCCGCGGGGATCCTGCTGTTCCCGCACTACCTCACCGAGGCGTCGCAAGACGGCATCGCCGCCCACGTCGAAGCGGTCTGCCGCTCGACCCCGCTCGGCGTCATCTTCTACAACCGCGCGAACGCGCGCATCACCGTCGAGACCCTCGCCCGCCTGGCCGACTCCTGCCCCAACCTCGTCGGCTTCAAAGACGGCATCGGCGACATCGAGCTGATGACCCGCATCTACGCCCGGTTCGGCGAGCGGTTCGTCTACATCGGCGGTCTGCCCACGGCGGAGACCTTCGCGCTGCCCTACCTCGAGCTCGGCGTCACCACCTACTCGTCGGCGCTGTTCAACTTCGCCCCCGAGTTCGCCCTCGAGTTCTACGCCGACGTGCGCGCGAAACGACACGGGGCGGTCTACGACAAGCTGCGCGGCTTCGTGCTGCCCTACCTCGACATCCGCGACCGTCGTCAGGGGTACGCCGTGTCGATCATCAAGGCGGGACTCGACGCGGTCGGCCGCCACGGCGGACCGGTGCGTCCGCCGCTGCTCGACCTCACCGCCGACGAGAAATCGCAGTTGCGCGACCTCGTCGAAACGAACTCGTTGGCCGCCACTGTGAAAGGACTCTCGTGACACTCACCGGAGACATGCTGATCGGGGCCTCGCGCGTGCGCGGCTCGGCCGGATCGTTCCGGGCCGTCGACCCCTCGACCGGGCAGACGGTCGAACCCGAGTTCGGCCAGGGTTCGCCCGACGACGTCGACCGCGCCGCCCGGCTCGCCCACGCCGCGTTCGACGAGTACCGCGCCACCTCGCCCGAGACGCGCGCCGCCTTCCTCGAATCGATCGCCCGCAACATCGAGGGGCTCGGCGACGGACTCATCGACCGGGCACGGCTCGAATCGGGCCTCGCCGTCGCCCGGCTGCAGGGCGAACGCACGCGCACGACGAGCCAGTTGCGCCTGTTCGCCGAACTGCTGCGCGGCGGCACGTCGACCGGGGTGCGCATCGACCCGGCCCAGCCGGAACGCACCCCCGCTCCGCGCCTCGACATCCGGCAGCGGCTGATCGCCCTCGGGCCGGTCGCCGTGTTCGGGTCGAGCAACTTCCCGCTCGCGTTCTCCAACGCCGGGGGCGACACCGCCTCGGCACTCGCCGCCGGCTGCCCGGTCGTCGTGAAGGTGCACAACGCGCACCCCGGTACCGCCATGCTCGTCGCTAGCGCGATCGCCGACGCGGTCGCCGAACACGGCCTGCCCGAGGGCGTCTACTCCTCGCTCATCGGGGCGGGCACCAGCATCGGCGCGGCCCTCGTGGCCCATCCGGCGATCAAGGCTGTCGGTTTCACCGGCTCCCGCGCGGGAGGTCTCGCCCTCGTCGACATCGCGCGCAGGCGCCGCGAGCCCATCCCCGTCTACGCCGAGATGAGCAGCATCAACCCCGTCTTCGTCTTCCCGTCGGCGCTGACCGCCGAGCTCGCCGCGGGCTTCGTCGGCTCGCTCACCCTCGGATCCGGGCAGTTCTGCACCAATCCGGGCATGATCTTCGTCCCCGCCGGGGCCGACGGCGACGCGTTCGCGCGCTCTGTCGTCGACCTCGTCGCGGACGCGACGGGACAGACCATGCTGACCCCGGGCATCCGCGAGGCCTTCGAATCGGGCACCGCGACCCTGGAGTCCGCCCCCGGAGTCGAGCGACTCGCGAGCGGCACGCCTGGCGACGGTCCGAACGCGCCGGCTCCCGTCGTGTTCGCCACGTCGACCGACGGACTGCGGGCGGATGACGCGTTGCAGACCGAGATCTTCGGGGCGTCGTCGCTCGTGGTGCGGTACGGCTCGGTCGACGACCTGCTCGCGGCGGCCGAATCGATCGAGGGCCAGTTGACCGCGACGGTCTGGGCCGACGCCGGCGAGAACGCGCAGGTGGCGCGCCTGCTCCCGGTGCTCGAACGCAAGGTGGGCCGGATCCTCTACAACGGGTGGCCGACCGGCGTCGAGGTGAACCACGCGATGGTGCACGGCGGCCCGTTCCCGTCGACGTCCGACAGCCGCAGCACCTCGGTGGGCACCCTCGCGATCGAGCGTTTCCTGCGACCGGTCGCCTATCAGAACCTCCCCGACGAGCTGCTCCCCTCCCCCGTCGCCGACGCCAACCCGTGGAACGAGGTGCGCAGCATCGACGGACGCATCGAGGGGCTCGAGCGGTGAGCGGCTCGCCGGAGCCCGCCGCGACGCTCAGTCGAGCGCCAGCGCCGCCACCGGGGTCACCCGGGTCGCGCGGCGCGACGGTCCGACCGAGGCGACGAGCGTGAGCACCGCCGCGACGACGACGACTCCGACCAGGAACGGCACCGGCACCCCGGGCACGACGAAGCCGGGGCTGCCGTTGACGCTGCCGAACAGCGACTGGGCACCGGCCCACCCGTAGAAGAATCCGAGCACCAGACCGACGAGCAACGACGCCGCCGTCATCTGCGCGCTCTCCGCCGTGATCATGCCGCGCACCTGACGGCCGGTGAAGCCGAGGGCTCGCAGGAGCCCGAGCTCGCGGGTGCGCTGCAGCACGCTCAGCGACAGGTTGTTGACCATGCCGACCGCGGCGATGAGCGCGCTGAACCCGATCAGGATGGTGAACACCGTGAGCGTGATGGCGAGCGGACCGTCGATGCCCGCGTAGTACCCCGGCTCCGCCTCCTGCGCGGCCGTGATCAGGTTGCGGTACGCCTGCATCGCGACGACGAACATCGTGACGAGGGTCACGCCGATCACGAGCCCGATGGTGGTGCGCGACGACCTCTCGGGGTAGCGCACCGCGTTCTCGGCGGCGAGCCGCGCCGGGGCGCTCGAGCCGAGAAGCCGCCCCACCAGGCGCAGCGCGAACGGCATGACGAGGTGCGCCCCGATCACGAGGCCGGTGAACGAGAGCAACCCGCCGACCACGCCGACGAGCACGGCGGCCGGTGCCACGAAGCCGAGCAGCACGGCGAAGACAAGGATCGCGGTTCCCGCGACGAACAGCACGACGGCGGTCACCGTGCGCTTCTTCGACGCGGATGTCTCTTCCGCACTCATCTCGTGCGCGGCACCGGTGGCCTGCATCGGCGAGACGACGAGCACACGGCGCGAGCCGACCCACGAGGCCAGCCACGTCGTGAGTACCACCGTGACGATCGGAAGCAGCAGCACCGGCGAGAAATACGAGAAGGCGACGTCGGCGGGCAAGAACCCGGCCCCGACTCCCACGGTCACCGTGCCGAAGGTGATGCCCGTACCGACGAGGGCGCCGAGCAGGGCGCCGGAGGTGCCCACCGCGAGACCCTCCCGGGCCACGGCGCGACGCTGGGTGCGTGCGCTCGACCCGATGAGCCGCAACAGCGCGATGGTGCGGGTGCGGCCGGCGATGATCGTCGAGAACGTGTTCGCCGTGACGATCGCCCCGACGTAGACCGCGATGAGGATGAAGACGGCCGCGACGAGCTGCAGCAGCAGCGCCACGGTCCCGCTGTCGCCGGTGACCTCGTCGGCGCCGAGCACTTGGCCGAGCACTCCGACGAACTGCAGGACGGAGACACCGAACGCGGCGCTGAGGCCCGCGACGAGCACACTCGGTGCGTGCTCGCCCACGCTGAGGCGGGTCACGCCGCACGCTCCATTCCGAGCATCAGGGCGGAGATCTCTTCCGGCGTCGACTTCGCGAGGTCGCGCACCACCACGCCGTCGGCGAGGAACACGATGCGGTCGGCGTAGCTCGCCGCGATCGGGTCGTGCGTGACCATCGCGATGCTCTGGCCGTACTCGCGGCTCGCGGTGGCGAGCAGGGTGAGCACCTCGCGGCTGGTGCGCGAGTCGAGGTTTCCGGTCGGCTCGTCGGCGAAGACCAGGTCGGGGCGTGTGGCGAGCGCCCGGGCGATCGCGACGCGCTGTTGCTGACCGCCGGAGAGCTCGTGCGGACGGTGCCGCAACCGGGCTCCCAACCCGAGCGACTCGATGAGCTGGTCGATCCACGCGCGCTCGTCGGTGGTGGGGCGTCGTCCGTCGAGTTCGAAGGGAAGCTCGATGTTGCCCGCGATGTCGAGGGTCGGCACGAGGTTGAACGACTGGAACACGAATCCGACGCGACGTCTCCTCAGAATGGTCAGGGCGTCATCCGCGAGATCCGTGATCTCCGTCTCGCCCAACCAGACCCGACCTGCCGAGACCGCGTCGAGCCCGGCCATGATGTGCATCAGCGTCGACTTGCCCGAGCCGCTCGGCCCCATGATGGCGGTGAACTCGCCCCGCCTGATGCCGAGGGTGACATCGCGCAGGGCGGCCACCCTGTTGTCTGCTGAGCCGTACGATTTGCCGAGGTTCTCGACCCGGGCGACGAGGTCGTCTGTGGGAATATTCATGCTCCCAACGCTATGGACAGCCCGGATGACGCGCGTCGGGCCCAGGGCTTGCGGCCGTACATCGCAAGGGGGATATCGGTCAGGTGAGCCCGTTCTCGTAGGCGAACACCACGAGCTGAACCCGGTCGCGCAGCCCGAGCTTGCCCAGCACGCGGGAGATGTGCGTCTTCACCGTCGCCTCGCTGAGGAACTCGGTCGAGGCGATCTCGGCGTTGCTCAGCCCGCGCGCGGCGAGCACGAAGATGTCGCGTTCGCGCGAGGTGAGCGTCTCGAACGCCGCCGGGGTCTCTGCCGCCGTGTGCGAATCGAAGGCCTCGAAGAGCTCGCGGGTCGCGGATGCCGCGATCACCGAGGTGCCCGCGTGCACGGTGCGGATCGCCGCGAGCAGAAACTCGGGGTCGGCGTCTTTCAGCAGGAAGCCGCTCGCCCCGCCGCGGATGGCGCGCATCGCCGCCTCGTCGAGGTCGAAGGTCGTCAACACGATGATGCGCGGCGGGGTCTCTCCGCGCCCGGCCGCGGCGGCGAGGATCTCGCGGGTCGATTCGATGCCGTCCATCACGGGCATGCGGATGTCCATCAGGATGACATCGGGTCGGGCGGTCGCGGCCATGGCGACGCCCTCGACGCCGTTGCCGGCCTGCCCGACGAATTCGAGGTCGGCTTGCGACGACACCAGCATGCGGATTCCGGTGCGGAACAGCGCCTGGTCGTCGACGAGACCGACCCTGATGCGGGCGGTCACGCGACCACCGCCGTCGGCAGGGTCGCGCTCACGACGAACCGGGAGCCGTCGGGGGCCGCGCGCAGGCTGCCGCCGACGAGCGCGGCACGCTCGGTCATTCCGGCGAGCCCGTGCCCGATGTGCAGTTCTGCCGTGGTGGTAGGCACGTCGATTCCGTTCGTGATGGTGAGGTCGACCCGGTCGGCCAGCCAGTCGAAGCGCAGGGCGACGGGTGCCGCGCGGTCGCCGTGGCGCAGGGCGTTGGTGATCGCCTCCTGGATGATGCGGTAGATCGACAGTTCGTGGGCGGTGCCGAGCGGGCGCGCGTCCCCGTGCTGTTCGTAGTCGATGGTGAGGCCGGATGCGCGCAACTGGTCGAGCAGTCGGTCGAGATCGGCGAGTACCGGTTGAGGGCCCTGCCCTTGGCTGTGCCGCAACTGGCCGAGCAGCAGGCGCACGTCGCCGAGCGCGTCGCGCGCGGTGGTGGAGATCGCGACGAGCGCCTCGTCGACCGCCTCGGGATCGTGCGCGCGGGCGTAACGGGCGCCGTCGGCCTGGGCGATGACGACCGCGAGCGAGTGGGCGACGACGTCGTGCATGTCGCGGGCGATGCGGTTGCGCTCCTGCTCGACGATGACGACCTGTTCGGCGGCGTCGCGGGCCTGCCTGCTCTCCCGCGTGCGCGTCATCGAGCGCATGAGCAGGCCGGCCAGCCACGCCGACCCGAGCACCACGAGAAGCAGGCCGAACAGCAGCGCGTATTGCACGATCACCTGCGGCAGCTGCAGGGTTCCGAAGAGCGTGGTCGAGACGCCGATTCCGGCGCCCTCGAGCGCGAGCCATGCCGCACCGACGGCCGACCCGAGCCCCACGGAGGCGAGTCCCGCGTACCGCACGAACCTGGTGCCGTAGGCCGCCGTCGTGTAGAGCACGAGCAGGATCGCGACATTGAAGAAACTGGGGAAGAAACCGGCGACGAGCTGCGTGATCGCGCCCGCCCACGCCACGGCGAGGGCGATGCCGGGGCTCACGCGCCTGAGGGCGACGGCGATCGTGTACCAGCCGAGCATGATGAGGCCGAAGCCCTGCAGCGAGGCCCCGTAGTACCCGAAATACTGGAACCAGACGACGAGGAACAGCACCGCCAGCCCGCCGTCGACGGCGTACTGGTACCTCTGCAACCTGCGGATCATGTCACCACGCTATGCGCTGCCGCTGCGATCGGACGGCGAAACCGGGCAAAATCATCCCAGCGATTGACCCCTAGAAACCGAGGCGCCCCAGCTGCTTGGCGTCGCGCTGCCAGTCTTTGGCCACCTTGACCCGCAGCGACAGGTAGACCTGCTTGCCGACGAGCTTCTCGATCTCGTGCCGGGCGCGGGCGCCGACGTCTTGCAGACGCTCGCCCTGGTGGCCGATGATGATGCCCTTCTGGCTGTCGCGCTCGACGAAGACGTTCGCGTAGATCTCGACGAGGTCTTTGTCGTCGCGTTCGATCATGTCGTCGACGGTCACCGCGATCGAGTGCGGCAGTTCGTCCATGACGCCCTCGAGGGTCGCTTCGCGGATGAGTTCGGAGACGCGCGATTCGAGCCCCTCGTCGGTGACGGTGTCGAGGGGGTAGAGGGGCGGCGACAGCGGCATGAGCTTGATCAGTTGGCCCATGAGCGTGTCGAGCTGGATGCGGCTGGTCGCCGAGATCGGGATGATCGCCTCCCAGTCCTCCCGCAGCTCCGAGATCGCGAGCAGCTGCTCGGCGACGGCGGGGCGGGACGCGGCGTCGATCTTCGTGACGATCGCCACCTTCTTGGCGCGTGGGAACGAGTCGAGCTGCTCGCTGATGAACCGGTCGCCCGGGCCGATCTTCTCGTTGGCCGGCAGGCAGAGGCCCACGACGTCGACGTCGCCCAGCGTGGTCTGCACGATCGAGTTGAGCCGTTCGCCCAGCAGCGTGCGCGGACGGTGCATGCCGGGGGTGTCGACGACGACGAGCTGTCCGGCCTTCTGGTGCACGATGCCGCGGATGGCGCGGCGCGTGGTCTGCGGCTTCGAGCTGGTGATCGCGACCTTCTCGCCGACGAGCGCGTTGGTGAGCGTGGACTTGCCCACGTTGGGTCGTCCGACGAAGGAGACGAATCCCGCCCGGAAGTCGGGGGAAGCGTTGGTGTCCACGGTTAGTCGCTTTCTGTTGAACTGTCGGTTGCGTTCTCGAGAACGACGGAGTGGTCGCGTTCCACGACGACGGTGGAGACGCGACGGCGGCGGCCCTCTGTGCGGTCGGCGGTGAGGGTCAGCCCCGAGACGGTGGCGGTCGATCCCGCTACCGGAAGCCTACCGAGTGTCTTGGTGAGAAGCCCGCCGACCGAGTCGACGTCGTCGTCGTCGAGTTCCATCGAGAACAGGTCGCCGAGCTCGTCGATGGGCAGCCGGGCGCTCACGCGGAAGACGCCGCCGCCCAGGTCGTCGACGTCGGGCACGTCGTGGTCGTACTCGTCGGAGATGTCGCCGACGAGCTCTTCGATGAGGTCTTCGAGGGTCACGAGGCCGGCGATTCCGCCGTACTCGTCGACGACCATCGCGAGGTGGTTCGACTCGAGCTGCATCCGGCGCAGCAGGCTGTCGGCCTTCTGCGACTCGGGTGCGAACAGCACGGGGCGCGCGAGCTCGACGACCGAGATCGTCTCGGCGCCGACGGGCTGCTCGTAGTTGAGGCGCGCGACGTCGCGCAGGTGCAGGATGCCGCGCACGTCGTCGACGTCGTCGCCGATCACCGGCATACGCGAGACCCCGCGGCTGAGGAAGATCGCCATGGCGGTTCCGATCGCCTCGTCGCTCTCGACGGTGATCATGTCGGTGCGCGGGATCATCACCTCGCGGGCCACGGTGTCGCTGAACTCGAAGATCGAGTGGATGAGTTCGCGGTCGACCTCTTCGAGCACGTCGAGCTCGGTCGCCTCGTCGACCATGCTGAGCAGCTGTTCCTCGCTCGAGAAGGTCGCCGACTTGGGGCGCCCGGGGGTCACCCGGTTGCCGACGGCGACGAGGGCGTTCGCGATCGGACCGAGGAAGAGCCGGATGCCACGGATGAGAGAAGCCGTGAACCGCATGATGCCGCGCGGGTGGGCGCGTCCGACGCTGCGTGGGCTCGACCCGACCAGCACGAACGACACCGCCGTCATGATGAGCGCCGACCAGAGCAGCGCGAGCCACCACTGCTCGATCGCGTACGCGAACGACAGCGAGACGAGCACGGCCGCGGTGGTCTCCGCCACGACGCGCATGAAGTTGAGCGCGTTCGCGTGGGTGCCGATGTCGTCGGAGATCGCGAGCAGCGCCGAGCGCGACCGGCTCGACGACGCCATGTCGACGAGGTCGGTGCGGCTGAGCACGCCGAGCGCCGCGTCGGCCGCCGCGAGCACGCCGCCGAAGAGCACGAGCAGCACGGCGACGCTGACGAAGATCGCGATCATCACGGGCGGCTACCTTCGGCGTTCGGCGAGGGTGAATCCGACGAGGATGTCGCGCTGAAGCCCGAACATCTCTTTCTCGTCTTGCGGCTCGGCGTGGTCGAAGCCGAGCAGGTGCAGCAGGCCGTGCGTCGTGAGCATCAGCATCTCTTCGATCGGCGAGTGACCGGCGGTCTCGGCCTGTTCGATCGCGACCTGCGGGCAGAGCACGATGTCGCCGAGCAGGCCGGCGGGCGTGACGGCGTCTTCGGTTCCGGGGCGCAGTTCGTCCATCGGGAAGCTGAGCACGTCGGTGGGGCCTGGCTCGTCCATCCACTGCACGTGCAGCTGCTCCATCGCGGCTTCGTCGACGAGGATGATCGACAGCTCGGCGTCTTGGTGCACGTGCAGCTCGTCGAGCGCGTAGGTGACGAGGCGCTGCAGTACGGGTTCGTCGACGGGGATGGTCGATTCGTTGTTCACTTCGATAGACATGGTCAGCGCTTCCGGGGGTTCTGGCGTTCGTAGTCGGAGCGCTGGCGCTCGGCGTCGAACTTGGTATAGGCGTCGACGATCTGGCCGACGAGGTTGTGGCGCACGACGTCGGCGCTGGTGAGCCGCGAGAAGACGATGTCGTCCATTCCCGAGAGCACCTGCGTCACGAGCTGCAGCCCGCTCGCGCCGGTCGGCAGGTCGACCTGGGTGATGTCGCCGGTGACGACCATCTTCGAGCCGAATCCGAGACGGGTGAGGAACATCTTCATCTGCTCGGGCGTGGTGTTCTGCGCCTCGTCGAGCACGATGAACGCGTTGTTCAGCGTGCGGCCGCGCATGTAGGCGAGCGGTGCGACCTCGATGGTTCCTGCCGCGAGCAGCTTGGGAACGATCTCGGGGTCCATCATCTCGTTGAGCGCGTCGTACAGCGGGCGCAGGTACGGGTCGATCTTGTCGTTGAGGCTGCCGGGCAGGAATCCGAGGCGCTCCCCCGCTTCGACGGCAGGCCGGGTCAGGATGATCCGTTCGACCTCCTTGCGCTGGAGGGCCTGCACCGCCTTCGCCATGGCGAGGTAGGTCTTGCCCGTACCCGCCGGACCGATGCCGAAGACGATGGTGTTCTCGTCGATCGAGTCGACGTAGTCCTTCTGGCCGAGCGTCTTCGGCCGCACGGTCTTGCCGCGGCTGGTGAGGATCGCCTGGCTGAGCAGGTCGGCGGGGCTGCCCGACTTCTCGCGCAGGATCTTGGCCGACTGGGTGACCTCGGTGTCTCCGAGGTCGACGCCGTTGCGGATCATCTGGATGAGCTCCTCGACCAGCAGGAGTGCCGGCTGTAGTTGGTCGGGGCCGCCCTCGACCGACGGGTCGACGGACAGCGTGATGCGGTTGCCGCGCACGAGCACGTTCACGAGCGGGAACTGCCGCTCGATCGTGTGCAGCAGGCGGTCTTGCGGGCCGAGCAGCCGCACCATCGCGACGCCGTCGACCTCGAGTTCTGCCCGGTGGAACGAGGGTTCGAAGATGCTGCTGTCGCTACTCGGCAAGGCTGCCTTCCGTCAGGGTCTCTGCGCTGTCGGCGGGGGCGCCGAGCACGTGGGCGTGCACGTGGAACACGGTCTGGCCGGCGCTCTCGCCGGTGTTGAACACGAGCCGGAACTCGGAGCCGGTGTGCTCGTCGGCGAGCGACTGGGCGACGGCGACGACGTCGGCGAGCAGGGCGGGATCGCCCGCGGCGAGTTCGGCGACGGAACGGTACTGCTGCGTCTTCGGGATCACGAGGAGGTGCACGGGCGCTTTCGGCGCGATATCGCGGATGGCGATGACCGTGTCGCTCTCGAACACGATCTCGGCCGGGATTTCGCGCGCGATGATGCGCGTGAAGACGGAGGGTTCGGAATTCGGCATGGGTACAGCTTAAACGCTGCGCGTCACCAGCGTCCGAGTTTCGCGTTCAGCACAGCGATCGCCGCCGGGCCCGCCGTCGAGGTGCGCAGCACCGTGTCGCCGAGACGCACGAGGGTCGCGCCCGCGGCGGTGAGGGCCGCCAGCTCGTTCGGCGCGATCCCGCCCTCGGGGCCGACAACGAGGACGATGTCGCGACCGTCGGGCTCGAGCGCGCTGAGCGCCAGCTGCGCCGTCGGTTCGAGCACCAGCATCCGCACCTCTCCCGCCAGTCTCGTCAACTGGTTGGTCGAGACCAGGTCGAGCACGTCGGGAAGCCACGGGCGGATCGACTGCTTGGTCGCCTCGCGCACGATCGCGGTCCAGCGGTCGTGGCCCTTCGCGACTTTGGCGCCCTCCCAACGGGAGATGGAACGACCGGCGGTCCACGGGATGACCCCGTCGACGCCGAGTTCGGTCGCGGCCTGCACCGCGAGCTCGTCGCGGTCGCCCTTCGCCAAGGCCTGCGCGAGGAAGATCCCCGGCTCGACGCGGGGCGCGTCGGAGACCTCGGCCACCTCGATCGCGAGCTCGGTGTGTTCGGCGGTGACGACCGGTCCCGAGACGACGAGGCCGCGCCCGTTGCCGATCGACACCGTCTCGCCGACCGCGAGCCGGCTGACCGTGACCGCGTGCCGCGCCTCGGGTCCGCCGATCGACACCCGGTCGCCGACCGCGGCCGTCGACACGAGTTCGTTCAGATAGAAATGGGCCACGAGGGCGTCTCCTCGGCGCTAGACGTGCAGGAAGCGGTCGCGCAGCTTCGCGAACAGCCCCTGCTGGAACTCGGCGAGGTGCGGCGTCTTCGACTTGTGGCTGCCGGCGAACTGGCGCATAAGCTCCTGCTCCTTGCCGCTCAGCTTGGTGGGGGTGACCACCTGCACGCCGATCTTCAGGTCGCCGCGACCGCCGCCGCGCAGCTTCGAGACGCCGCGGTCTTTGATCGTGATGATGTCGGCGCTCTGCGTTCCGGGCTTGAGCTCGAGATCGAGCTCGCCGTCGAGGGCGTCGACGCGCACGCGCGAGCCGAGCACGGCGTCGACCATGCTCACCTCGAGGGTCGCCATGAGGTCGTCGCCGTTGCGGCTGTACACCTCGTGGTGCTTGACCTTGATCTCGAGGTACAGGTCGCCGTTCGGGCCGCCGGCGGGGCCGACCTCGCCCTGGTTGGGCAGCTGCAGGCGCAGGCCGGTGTCGACACCCGCGGGGATGTCGACGGTCATCTTGCGGGTCGCACGAACGCGGCCCTGGCCGGCGCAGGTGGGGCACGGGCTGGGGATGACGGTGCCGTAGCCGCGGCAGGTGCCGCAGGGGCTCGAGGTCATGATGTTGCCGAGCAGGCTGCGCACCGCGCGCTGGATCTGGCCGGATCCGTGGCAGATGTCGCAGACGACGGCGCGGGTGCCCGGCGCGCAGCAGGTGCCCTGGCAGGTGTCGCAGAGGATCGCGGTGTTCACCTCGAGGTCGCGCTTGGTGCCGAAGATGACCTCGTCGAGGTCGACTTCCACGCGCAGCAGCGCGTCGCCGCCGCGCTCCATACGCGAACGCGGTGCGGCTCCGCTTCCGCCGCCGCCGGGGGCTCCCCCGCCGAAGAAGGTCTCGAAGATGTCGCTGAAGCCGCCGAAGCCCTGGGCTCCGCCGCCGAAGCCGGCCTGGCCGCCCTGGTCGTATTCCTGGCGCTGGCGTGGGTCGCTGAGCACGTCGTAGGCGTGCGTCACCGACTTGAACCGGTCGGATGCACTGGGCTCGGGGTTCACGTCGGGGTGGAATTCGCGCGCGAGCTTGCGGTACGCCTTCTTGATTTCTTCTGGCGACGCCGTCTTGTCGACGCCGAGTACTTCGTAGTGGTCAGCCACAGTTAGTTGTCAATCCTCACGATGGTGGTGTCGGTCTCGGCGGTCATTCGTCGCCGAGCAGTCTGGTCAGGTAGCGGGCGACTGCTCGCACCGCGGCCATGTTGTTCGAGTAGTCCATGCGGGTCGGGCCGAGCACGCCCAACCGGGCGATGCCGCCACCCGACGAGGTGTAGCCGCTCGAGAGCACCGAGGTCTGGCCGAGGCCGAACTCCGCGTTCTCCCGTCCGATCGTGACGGCGACGCCGTGGTGGTCGCCGTCGACCTCGCCGAAGAGTTTGAGCAGGGTCACCTGTTCTTCGATCGCCTCGAGCACGGGGAAGATGCTGCCGTCGAAGTCGTCTTCGGTGCGCACGAGGTTCGCCGCGCCGGCCATCAGCAGGCGCTCCTGCCGGTTCTCGACGGTCTGGCCGATAAGGGCGCGCGCGACCTGGCCGACGACGTCTTGGCGTTCGGGGCCGAAGAGCGCCCCGATGCGGGTGAGGGTCTCCGCGGCATCCGCGAGTCCGAGTCCGGCGAGAGCGACGTTGATCTTCGAGCGCAGTTCTCCGAGGAACACGTCGTCGACGTCGGCCGCGACATCGACGACCTTCTGCTCGACCCTGCCGGTGTCGGTGATGAAGACGGTGAGCAGCCGGCGCGGGGCGAGCGGCACGATCTCGATGTGGCGCACACGCGACCGGGTGAGGGTCGGGTATTGCACGAGGGCCACCTGGTGGGTGAGCTGCGAGAGCAGCCGCACGGTGCGGGCGAGCACGTCGTCGAGGTCGACCGACTGGCCGAGGAACGTCTCGATCGCCTGACGCTGCGCGCCGCTGAGCGGGCGGAGGTCGGCGAGCTGGTCGACGAACACCCGGTAGCCCTTGTCGGTGGGGACGCGCCCCGACGAGGTGTGGGGGGCGACGATGAGCTCTTCTTCTTCGAGCAGCGCCATGTCGTTGCGGATCGTCGCCGCGGAGACGCCGAAGGAGTGCCGCTCGACGATCGACTTCGAGCCCACCGGCTCACGCGACGCCACGTAGTCCTGCACGATGACGCGGAGCACTTCGAGGCTGCGGTCGGAGACCATCCCGTGCACCGCCTTCCACCCGTCGGGTCGCGCCGATTGGCACTCGAATACTTTGACTGCCAATTGTAACGCGACCCGCCGCACGAGAGGCATTGCACGTCGTGAACCCACACGCTAGCTTGTGCTAGTGCCCGCGCGACCCCCGAACGGGGCACACGCCCTTTACCCCCGGAAGGCCCCTACCTCGATGACCGACGCTTCTCCCCGGCCACGATCGACCCCGTTCTCGGCGACCGACGACACGCTGTGGGCGACGGTCGCGCACTTCGGCGGTGTGCTCTGGTTCGGGCCGTCGCTGGTGATCTACCTGGTGATGCGCGGCCGACCCTCGCTCGCCCGGCAGGAGGCGAAGGAGGCGTTGAACTGGCAGATCACCTTCACGCTCGCCTACCTGGTCGTCATGCTGGTCGAAGGCCTCATCGCGCTCGTGCTGGTGCTCACCCCGCTCGGCGGCGTGCTTCCGGCGCTCGGACTCGTGCCGTTGCTGCTCTACATCGCGAACGTCGTGCTGTCGATCAGGGCCGGCCTGCAGGTGAATGCGGGCGGTTCGTTCCGCTATCCGGTGTCGATTCGCCTGATCAGATAGTAATTTCCCGCAAACAGTTGCGCTTTGCTCCCCGCCGTACTGCTTTAATGAGCGCATGACAGACGCGACCCCTCCCACCGACCCGTACCAGGCAGCCCCGCAGCCCCTCAGCCCCAGCGACGAACGTCTCTGGGCGACCCTCATCCACATCGGCGGCATCTTCTTCAGCTTCATTCCGGCGCTCGTCGGCTACCTGGTGCTGAAAGACCGCGGAGCCTTCATCCGCGCACACTCGCTGACCGCCCTCAACTTCCAGCTCACCATGCTGATCGCGATCATCGTGGGGTACATCCTCACGATCGTGCTCATCGGCGCGGTGCTGGTTCTCGCGGCCTACGTCGTGATCATCATCTTCGCCATCATCGCCGCCATCGCCGCGAACAAGGGCGAGCAGTACAAGTATCCGCTCACCATCCAGTTCATCAAGTAGTCGGTCTACGACTCGAGGAGTCGCCGCACCACGGCGTCCGCAAGCAGCCGCCCCCGCAGGGTCAGTTCCACTGATCCGCGGAGGGCGGCTGCCGCGTTAACCAGCTCGTCGGCGATGAGGCCCGCGACGGCTGTGCGGCCCGCGGGCTCGAGCTCGTCGATGCGCAGCCCGTCGCGGATGCGCGTCAGCAGCAGCACCCGCTCCACCCGGCGCGTCTCGGCGTCGAGCGTCTCCCGCCCGGCCGCGGGCGAGAGGCCCGCGAGGATCCGGTCGGCGTAGGCGGCGGGATGCTTCACGTTCCACCAGCGCACCCCGCCCACGTGGCTGTGCGCGCCCGGCCCGATGCCCCACCAGTCGTGGCCCTGCCAGTAGGCGAGGTTGTGCTGCGAGCGGTTCTGCGGGGTGCGTGCCCAGTTGCTCACCTCGTACCAGTCGTAGCCGGCCGCGGCCAGCTTCGCGTCGAGCACCTCGTACATGTCGGCCTGCAGGTCGTCGCTCGGCTGTGCGACCTCGCCGCGGCGGATCTGCCGTGCGAGCTTCGTGCCGTCTTCGATGATGAGCGCGTAGGCGGAGATGTGGTCGGGGTCCTCGGCCAGCACGGCGTCGATCGAGGCGTTCCAGTCGTCGAGCGACTCCCCCGGCGTGCCGTAGATGAGGTCGAGGCTCACCTGCAGGCCCGCCTCGCGCGCCCAGGCGACGACGAGCGGGATGCGTGCGGGGTCGTGGGTGCGCTCGAGCGTCGCGAGCACGTGCGGCACCGCCGACTGCATGCCGAACGACACGCGCGTGAATCCGGCGGCCTTGAGCGCGAAGAGGTAGTCGCGGTCGACCGAGTCGGGGTTGGCCTCCGTGGTCACCTCCGCGCCCGGCGTGAGGCCCCACGCGACGATGATCGCGGCGAGCATGTCGGCGAGGTCGGCCACCGGGAGCAGGGTGGGCGTTCCGCCGCCGAAGAACACGGTGGTCGCCGGCCGCTCGGGAAGGCCCGACGTCGCGAGCACGTGACGGGCGAGCGCGACCTCCTCGATCGCCTGCCCCGCGTAGTCGCTGCGCTTGGCGCCGCGCAGTTCGTCGGAGGTGTAGGTGTTGAAGTCGCAGTACCCGCAGCGCACCCGGCAGAACGGCACGTGGACGTAGATTCCGAGGTTGCGGTGGCCCGCGTCATCCGTCACCGAGATCGGAAGGAGACCGTCGGCGGGCGCCGGATCGGCGAGGGGAAGGGCGCTGGGCATTGTCTGATTCTCTCATCCGGTGCGCGGCCCCGCTCGCGTCGGCACCAGATGGAAGATGCGGATGTCGCGGTGTGCGGTCTTCTCGTAGGCGCGGTAGTGCGGCCACTGCCGCTCGAGCAGCGGCCAGGTCTCCTCGGCCTGCTCGGGGGTCAGCAGCCGCGCGTGCACCGTGGTCCAGCGTCCGCGATAGTGCACCTCGGCCGCGGGGTGGGCGATCAGGTTGGCCGACCAGGCCGGGTGCTGCTCGCGCCCGAAGTTGCTGCCGGCGACGAACCAGCCGCCGTCGTCGAGCGGAAAGCACATCAGCGGGGCCAGACGCCGCGCGCCGGTCGTGGCGCCCGTCGTCGCGAGCGTGAGCGACGGGATCATCGGCGCGCTGAGCTTCCACCGGCCGTCGGAGAGACGGAACAGCAGCCGGTCGGTCGGCGTGATCAGCGGCCGCAGCACGTGACGGGCCGGACCGCGCATCAGCGCGGCGGTGGCGGCCCTCACTCTGCGGTGCATGCGCCGATTGTGGCAGCTAGGCGACAGGTGCTGCTATACCCGGTGGGACGTCCATGACATTATGTCGGCATGGATCTCGCGGGGAGGCTCACGCCGGAGCAGATGGACGCGGTGGTCGCCGACGCGCAGAACCGTGTTCGCGCGAGCTTCGGGAGCATGCCCGTCTTCGGTGTCTCCGGCTGGACGGGCCCCGTGATGATCGGCGAATGGAGCTGGCTCGACGGCTCGCGCGGGCTCGCCCACGGCAACCCCGACGGCGACGGCTCGTACGTGCAGGTGCACACGCACCCGCACGACGCCCGCCTCGCGGTGCACGACCTGCGGATGAGCGCGGCGGGCGTGCTCGGCACGTTCACCGACTTCGACTCCCCGCCCGACCGGCTCGCGGAGATCACCGTCGACGCGACGCCCGTCTTGTTCGAGGTCTGGGAGGTCGACGGCAACGCCTGGGCCGGCGGCAACTACCTCGAGCACGGCATCGTCGTGGAGGCGCGGAGCAGCAGCATCGCCGACCTGCGCCTGCAGCGGGTCACCGACATCGAGCCGTATCTCGCCGGGCAGCTCGACCTCATCCGTCGCGCCCGTCGCGAAGCCGGCGAACCGGGCAGCTAACCGATCGGCCCGGCGAGGGCGCGCAGGTAGCGGCGGGTGTAGAACCACTGCGTGGCACGCCGCACCGGGGCGACCGCCCACCAGTACCAGGCGGAGGGGCGGGAGAACGCCCGGATCACGATCCACACCGAGCCGTCGTCGTTCTGCTCGACGATGAACGCCTCCTCGCCGTCTTCGGGGTGGCCGGGCAGCGTGCCGTAGGCGAACCCCCGGCGTCGCGGCTCGTCGACGACGTAGACGACGCGGGCGGGAGCCTTGACCCAGATCGGCCAGAACCGGATGCCGAGCAACACGGTGTCGCCCGGCGCGATGTACGCGGTGCCGTCGGCGCCGAAGACGGTCTCGCCCTCGAGCGAGATGTGCGAGGGCTTCACCGGTTCGCCCGTCTGGTCGAAGCTCACCGGCGTGTAGGTGAGCTCGCTGACGTAGCCGGGCGTGTGGCTCGTCTCGACCCGGAACCCGCTGCCGCGTTGGATGGCCCAGCTGAAGACCCCCGCAGACGCATACGCGAAGCGGGCGTCCCCGTGGCCGATGCGCATCCGCTTCTCGAGCGGGCGGTATCCGGCCGGCGGATACTGCAACAGATCGGGCGCCTGCGTGGCGCCGACGGCGCCATAGCTGACGGGTCGGCTCCAGAGTTCGGCGGCGACCACGCTACTTCTCTTTCTTTTTGGCTTCCGTGTCGCCCGTGAGCGCGGCGACGAACGCCTCCTGCGGAACCTCGACGCGACCCACCATCTTCATGCGCTTCTTGCCCTCTTTCTGCTTCTCGAGCAGCTTGCGCTTGCGGGTGATGTCACCGCCGTAGCACTTGGCCAGAACGTCTTTGCGCATCGCGCTGATCGACTCGCGGGCGATGATGCGGGCGCCGATGGCGGCCTGGATCGGCACCTCGAACTGCTGGCGCGGGATGAGCTTCTTGAGACGCTCGGTCATCAGCACACCGTAGGCATAGGCCTTGTCGCGGTGCACGATCGCGCTGAACGCGTCGACGGCCTCGCCCTGCAGCAGGATGTCGACCTTCACGAGGTCGGCCTCCTGGTCGCCGATGGGTTCGTAGTCGAGGCTTGCGTACCCGGCGGTCTTGCTCTTCAGCTGGTCGAAGAAGTCGAAGACGATCTCGCCGAGCGGCATCGTGTAGTGCAGTTCGACCCGGTCTTCGCCGACGTACTCCATGCCCTGCATGGTGCCGCGGCGGCCCTGGCAGAGCTCCATGACGGTTCCGACGAAGTCTTTCGGCAGCAGGATCGAGGCCTTCACGACGGGCTCCGAGACCGAGGCGATCTTGCCGCCGGGGAACTCGCTCGGGTTGGTGACGGTCACGGTCTTCTTGTCGTCGGTCGTGACCTCGTAGATCACCGACGGCGCTGTCGCGATGAGGTCGATGCCGAACTCGCGTTCGAGCCGCTCGGTGATGATCTCGAGGTGCAGCAGGCCGAGGAACCCGCAGCGGAAGCCGAAGCCGAGCGCGACGGAGGTCTCGGGCTCGTAGACGAGCGCGGCGTCGGAGAGCTTGAGCTTGTCGAGGGCCTCGCGCAGCAGCGGGTAGTCGCTGCCGTCGATCGGGTACAGGCCGGAGAACACCATCGGCATCGGCTCGGAGTAGCCCTTGAGCGCGACGGACGCGGGCTTCGTGAAGCTCGTGACGGTGTCGCCGACCTTGGAGAGCCGCACGTCTTTCACACCGGTGATCAGGTAGCCGACCTCGCCGACGCCAAGTCCCTTGGTGGGAGTCGGCTCGGGGGCGCTGACGCCGATCTCGAGCACCTCGTGTGCGCTCTTGGTGCTCATCATCATGATCTTCTCGCGCGGGTTGATCTTTCCGTCGATCATGCGCACGTAGGTGATAACGCCGCGGTAGGCGTCGTAGACCGAGTCGAAGATCATCGCGCGGGCGGGCGCGTCGGCGTCGCCCTTCGGCGCGGGGATCAGCCGGGTGGCCATGTCGAGCAGCTCGGGCACGCCGACGCCCGTCTTGCCGGAGACCAGCAGGATGTCTTCGGGCTTGCAGCCGATGAGGCCGACGATCTCCTTGATGTACTTCTCGGGGTCGGCGGCCGGCAGGTCGATCTTGTTCAGCACCGGGATGATCGTGAGGTCGTTCTCGAGGGCGAGGTAGAGGTTCGCGAGCGTCTGCGCCTCGATGCCCTGCGCCGCGTCGACGAGCAGGATCGCACCCTCGCAGGCGGCGAGCGAGCGCGACACCTCGTAGGTGAAGTCGACGTGGCCGGGGGTGTCGATCATGTTCAGCGCGTAGGTCTGGCCGTCGAGCTCCCACGGCATACGCACCGCCTGGCTCTTGATCGTGATGCCGCGTTCGCGCTCGATATCCATGCGGTCGAGGTACTGCGCCCGCATGTCGCGGTCGCTCACCACCCCCGTGATCTGGAGCATGCGGTCGGCAAGGGTCGACTTGCCATGGTCGATGTGGGCGATGATGCAGAAGTTGCGGATGAACGCCGGATCGGTGGAAGCGGGCTCGAGGGCCGTGAGTGCGCGCGGAGACATTTGCTGCAATTGTCCCACGAGAGGAGGGTGCAGCGTGCGCGGGGTGTTCTAGAACAGTCCGAAGAGGAAGAACGGGCCGGCGAACAGCAGTCCGAAGAAGCCCGCGACGAGCCAGCCGAACGCCATGACGGAGCCGAGCACGATGCCCCAGACCGCGAGCGTGTGGCCGCCGGGCTCGCGGCGGTAGCCGAGGATGCCGACCACGATCGCGGCGATAGGAACGAGGAAGGTGTAGCCGAGCAGCACCGAGGCGATACCGAGCACGAGCGCGATGACGCTGAGGTTCTTCGATTCGACGTAGACCGGTCGGGTGGTCGTGGGGGCGGGGAGCGCGGTTGTCTCTGTCATGGGTACAACGCTAGGCACGCGGCATCCGCGGCACTATCGGGGTATCCCCCGGTTATCGGCTCGGGGTATCCGTGATCTCGCGCACCGCGCCCTCGAGCGTCGGGTGATCGAACTCGAAGCCCTCGGCCTGCAGCCGGGTCGGCAGCACCCACCGGCTCTTCAGCAGCAACTCGCTCTCGCTGCCGATCGCGAACGAGCCGACCTCGAGCATCCAGCGCCGCAGCGGCAGGCCGACCTTCGCGCCGACCACGCGGCGCAGCGTCGCCATCAGTTCACGGTTCTCGACGGGGTTCGGTGCCGAGACATTGACAGGCCCGTCGATCGAGGTGTCGTTCTGGATGAACCGGATCGCCCGGTACACGTCGTCGATGTGGATCCACGAGAACATCTGGCGTCCGTCGCGGGTCTTGCCGCCGTGCTGCGTACCGCCGAGTCCGAGGCGTGCGAGGGCGAGCAGCGGGGTCAGGGCGGAACCGTCGCCGAGCACGATCGCCAGACGCAACGCCGCCTGGCGCACGCCGGGCCGGGCGTGGGCGAAGAACTCGCGCTCCCACGACGTGGCCACGTTCACCGAGAAGCCGGAGCCGATCTGGCCGTCGTCGTCGGTCATCGGCCGGTCGTCGGCATGCCGGTAGATGGTGGCCGTGCTCGCGTTGAGCCAGAGCGACGGCGGAGCGTCGACGGCCTCGACCGCGCGGCCGAGTTCGCCGGTGGTGAGCAGGCGCGAGCTGAAGATCGCCGCGCGGTTCTTCTCGGTGTAGCGGCAGTTCACGCTCTTGCCCGCGAGGTTGAGCAGCAGGTCGGCGCCGTCGAGCGCGCGTTCGAGGGCCGCGGTGTCGCCCCATGCCACGTCGGAACCGGCGCGGCCCACGGTGACCACGGTGTCGCCGTCGGCACGGAAACGCCGGGCGAAGTACCGCCCCATGAACCCGCCGGCGCCGGCGACGACGATGCGCCGGGCGGTCACGCGAGGGCGCCGGGGGCGGGGATGCGCGACAGGCCTTCGAGCAGCTGCGCCTCGTCGGTGGCGAGGCAGACGCGGATCCAGCCCTCGCCCGAGCGCCCGAACGCGCTGCCGGGAGCGACCGCGACGCGCTTCTCGAGCAGGAAGGTCTCCGCCCATGCGGCGACGTCGCCGCGGCTCACGTGGCCGACGTCGATCCACAGGTAGAACGCGCCCGTGGGAGGCAGGTAGCGGATGCCGCGTGCCTCGAGCGCGGCGGTGGCGGCGACGAGGTTCGCGCGGTAGTGGGCCTTGGCCGCCGCGACGTGCGAGTGGTCGCCGGTCAGGGCGGCGAGGGCGGCGAACTGGCCGGGCGTGCTCACGCAGCTGATCGTCGCCTCCTGCACCGTGCGCATCGTGGCGGCGAGCCCGGGTGGCGTGACGAGGTAGCCGACGCGGATGCCGGTCATGGCGTACGTCTTCGAGAGCGAGAAGGCCGAGAAGACCCGGTTGTCGGCGTCGAGGCTCGCGATGCTCACGTGTTTGTCGGCGCCGTAGGTGAAGTACTCGTAGACCTCGTCGCTGATGATCCACAGGTCGTGGCGCTTCGCGAACTCGAGCAGCTCGCGCAGCACCTCCTCGGGGAAGATCGCGCCGAGCGGGTTCGACGGCGAGTTGACGATGAGCACGCGGGTGCGGTCGGTGACGAGGCTCTCGAGCTCGTCGATGCTCGGCAGGAAGCCGCGCTCGGGTAAGAGCGAGTACGGGATGGGACGCGCGTCGAGCATGCGCACCCCCATCGTGAAGGTCGTGTAGCCGGGGTCGGGCACGAGCACCTCGTCGCCGGCCTGCAGCGTGAGCGTCATCGCCTGGAACAGGGCCTGTGTCGCCCCCACGGTCACCCAGACCCGCTCGACGTCGACCTCGATGCCGTTCTCGCGTGCCAGCTTGCCGACGATCGCCTCGCGCAGCGGTGCGATGCCGCCGTTGGGCGTGTAGTCGGTGGCGTCGGCGTCCCAGGCGCGTTTGGCCGCGTCGGCGATATGCGGGGCGACCGCGACATCCGGTTCTCCGATGACCAACGAGATGATCCCGTCGAGCTTGGTGGACATCTCGAAAATGTGACGGATGCCGGAGCCCGGGACCGTGTCGATGTGCGGGGCGAGGTGCGGCATACGAACAGGTTATTACTCTTGGGCACTATGTCTGTCTCGGTGGTCCTGCTGCACGGCCTGCGCACGTCGTCGTCGATGTGGCGCTATCAGCGCGAGGTGCTTTCCGGGCTGGGCCACGAGGTGATCACCCCCGACTTTCCCGGACACGGTGCGCGCATGGCCGAGCGGTTCACGCTGGCCGGCGGGGTCGAGACGGTCGAGCGGGCGGTGTCGGATGCCACGGGGCCGGTCTTCCTCGTCGGGTTCTCGCTCGGCGGCTACCTGGCCGCGCACTGGGCGGCCGGGCGCGGGCGCGACATCACCGGTCTGCTCGCGGCGAGCTGCGGAACCCAGCCGACGCGGGTCGTGCTCGACGCCTGGCGGCTCGGGGCCGGGGCGATCCACCTGCTGCCCGACCGCGGCCTCGCGCTCAACAACGCGCTCGTGCGCGCGACCATCCGCGACCCGGCCTTCGCCGACGACGTGATCTCGGGCGGCGTCGCCCTCGAGGTGATGCAGGACACGCTGCGCGAACTGCGGGGCATCAGGATGGCGGAGTCGCTGTCGCGCATCGACGCCCCCGTCTGGCTGGTCAACGGCACGCTCGACCACATCCGGCTGCAGGAGCGGCGCTTCCTCGCCGCGACCCGGCGGGGAACGCTCGTGCACATCCCGCGGGCGCCCCACATGGTGAGCCTCGCCCAGCCCGTCGCCTTCACGACCCTCCTCGTCGACGCGATAACCTCGTCGCGCCCGGCGGCGGGTGTCTGATTGCCGGATCTGCTCGACAACTGGTAATGTCGTCTGTTGGCTTCCGTGCAACCCTCTATTGCATGACTAGCGGCCGGAAATCGCTAATTTCGGCTGCCCCCGCGTGAATTGTCTCGCGGAGTTTCTTACAATCGTCAGTTCAAAAACAAGAAGGTAAATTCAGTGGCAAACATCAAGTCGCAGATCAAGCGCATCGGAACCAACAAGAAGTCGCAGGAGCGCAACAAGGCCGTCAAGAGCGAGGTCAAGACCGCGATCCGCAGCGTCCGCGCCGCCGTCACCGCCGGTGACAAGGAGCTCGCCGTCGCGACCCTCCTCGTTGCAGCGAAGAAGCTCGACAAGGCCGCCAGCAAGGGCGTCATCCACAAGAACCAGGCCGCCAACAAGAAGTCGGCGATCGCCAAGCAGGTTGCAGCGCTCTAAGCGTTCCACTCTCTTCGAAAGCCCCCGTGCGCCTCGGCGCGCGGGGGCTTTTTCGTACGCGCTGCGGGCTGCTGCCGGTTGCCGGTTGCCGGTTGCCGGTTGAGGAGGTCGCCCAGCGACCGTATCGAAACCCCGCCGCCGGTCGACAGGACGAATCACCGCCGCCGCACCGTCGACAGGACGGATCGCACCATCCACGCCGCGCCGCCCTGTCGAACGGGCGCGATCGCGGGACATGCCACGCTCGGGCGCACCGGCCGCGCCGGGCGCACCGGGCGCACGGACTCGCCGGGCGCACCGGACTCGCCGGGCGCGCCGGGCGCACCGGGCGCACCGGCCGTTCCGGGACTCGTCTCAGCTGCCGCCGCGCCGCGCGACGATGCCGACCATACGCTCGAGCGCGAACACCGGGTCGCGGCCGCCGCCCTTGATCTGTGCGTCGGTCTCGGCGAGCAGCTCGATCGAGCGGCCCAAGCCGTCGTCGCTCCAGCCCTGCAGGTCTTTGCGGGCGCGGCCGACCTGCCACGGCGCGAGGCCGAACTGCTGGGCGAGCTGGCCGTCGCTGCCGCGCACGTTGTAGAGCTTGGCCATCGTGCGCAGCTTCGACGCGAACGCCGCGAGCATCGGCACCGGGTCGGCGCCCGAGGCGAGCGCGTGCCGCAGCAGGATCAGCGCTTCGCCGTTGCGGCCGGCGATCGCGGCGTCGGCGACCTTGAACGCCGTGGTCTCCACCCGGCCCGAGTAGTACTTCTCGACCGTGACCTCGGTGATCTCCTCGCTCGCGTCGGCGAGCAGCTGCTGGCAGGCGCTCGCGAGCTCGGCGAGGTCGTCGGCGAAGGCGGAGACGAGCGCGCGCAGCGCACCCGGGGTGATGCGTCGGCCGGCCGACTGGAACTCGGCGGCCGCGAATTCGAGCTTCTCGGTGTCTTTCTTCAGGTCGGCGCAGACGATCTCGATGCCGTTGCCCAGGCCGCCGCGGATCGCGTCGAGCATGCGCTTGCCGCGCACCCCGCCCGCGTGCCGCAGCACCAGATAGCAGTCGTCGGCGGGGTGCTCGAGATAGGTCAGCACGTCGTCCATAAACGCGTCGGTGCACTTCTCGACATTGGTGACGCGGATGAACCGGGGCTCGGCGAACAACGACGGGCTCGCGAGTGTCACCAGCTCGCCGGGCGCATAGTGGTCGGCTTCGAGGTCGCCGAGCTCGAGGCTCGGATCTTCGACGCGCAGGGTGTCGCGCAGCAGGCGGATCGCACGGTCGGCGAGAAAGCCCTCAGTGCCCGACACGAGAACGACGCGCGCGGGGCGCACCCTGTCCCACGCCAGTTGGGGAATGGCGACCTTGGCCTTGCTGGCTGGCTTGGTTGCCACGCGGTGCTCCCTCGATGCTGCTCTGTGGTGCTGTGTGTTCCTGTGCTCCGTCGACCGACTCGGCGGCTCCAGCCTAATCGCGACCGCCGACGGTCGCCCGCGGCGCTACCGCTCGCTCCAGACCCGTACCTCCCCCGGCCGCGCCCCCGGCGCGAGCAGCACGAGCCCCTGCTCGTCGGTGCGCGTGACCGCGGTGCCTGTGGCCGCGAGCAGGTCGAGCAGCCGCGCGGTCGGATGGCCGTAGCCGTTGTCGGCCCCCACGCCGATCACACCGACCGTGGCCCCGGCTCGGGCGTACAGCCGGTCGGACTGGTCGGCGCTGCCGTGGTGCGCGACCTTCACCACGTCGACCCGCGGGATCGACCCCGCCGCGGCCATCAGGGCTTGCGACCTTTCACCGAGGTCTCCGAGAAACAACGAGCCGAGACATCCGCCCACGCATTCGCCGACCGGCTCGAATGCGAGGGTGACGCTCGCGTCGTTGCCGGGTTCTACAGAGCCCAGCCGGGCGCGCGGCCAGAGCACCGAGTAGCGCAGGTCGCCCACCAGGCCGCTCGCGCCACGGGATACCCGCTCGACCGCCGCTCCCCCGGCGGCGATATCGGCGACGAGCCGGTCGTCGTCGGCACCGCTCGACGGTCCGACGAGGGCGCGGTCGACACGACCGAGCACCGCCGGTGTTCCGCCGACGTGGTCGAGGTCGAAGTGGCTGAGCACGAGCAGGTGGATGCGCCCGATGCCGAGGTCGTCGAGGCAGCGGGTCAACCGTTCCGGATCCGGGCCGGTGTCGACGAGCGCGACCACGCCCGCGCTGCGCACGAGCACCGCGTCGCCCTGCCCGATGTCGCACGCGGCGATCTGCCAGTCGGCGGGGCGCGCCAGCTGGCGCACGACGCCGATGCCCGCCGTGGCGCCGCCGAATCCGACCAGGACCACGACGGCGATCCCCGCGCAGAACGCCCGCGCCCGCGGTGACAGTGCGCCGAGCGCGGCGACCAGGCCGAACCCGGTGACGACGGCGAGCAACACGACGCCCACGATGCCCTCCGGCCACGGGATCGCCGCGGCCGGGAGCCCCGAGAAGAACGTGGCGACCGCGGCGATCCAACTCGCGGGCACCCACGCGACCGCGGTCAGAACCCCGCCGAGCGCCGGCAGCACGGGCAGGGTGACACAGGCGGCCAGTCCGAGCACGGTGGCGAGCGGCGCGGCGGGCTCGGCCAGCGCGTTCGCGACGACGCCGTACAGCGGGATCGACGGCTGCAGCAGCAACAGGACCGGCTGGCAGGCCAGCTGGGCCGCGAGCGGCACCGCGACGACCACGGCGACTCCGAGCGGCAGAACGCGCGCGAGCAGCCGGCTGAGGGGCCCGCTGAGCACGAGCAGCCCGCCCGTCGCGAGCACCGACAGCGCGAAGCCGTAGTCGCGGCTCAGCCACGGGTCGACCGTGAGCAGAACGAGACTCGCGAGCGCCAGCACCGGGATGCCGCGCACCGGCCGGCCACCGACGGTCGCGAGCAACACGATCACCGCCATGACTCCCGCGCGCACGACGCTCGCCTGGGGCGTCACGAGCACGACGAAGGCGACGAGGACAAGAACGGATGCACCGATCCGCACCCCGCGCGACAGCCCGAGCAGCGCGCCCGCCAGCATGATGAGCGCGACGACCACCGCGCAGTTGGCTCCGGACACGGCCGTGAGATGGCTCAGGCTCGTGGCCTTCATCGCGGCGTCGAGCGGCTCCCCCACCGCGGACGTGTCGCCGATCGCCAGCCCGGGCAGCAACGCCGCCCCGTCGCCGTCGAGCTCGGCGGCAGCGGCCGCGAACGTCGACCGCAGCCCGTTCGCCCAGTCGAGGTACCACGGCGGAGGCGCGACGACCCGGGCCGCACCCTCTGCGAACACGAGGAACCCGACATCGTCTTCCGGCGCGGTCGCGACGAGCGTGCCGCCGACCCGCAGCGTCGTGCCGATCCCGGCCCGCACGTCGGGGCGCGCATCGAAGACCAACACCGGAACCGACACCGCGCGGGCGTCGTCGCCGCCGACCCTCACGGTGGTCGCCGTACCCGCGAACGGTCCGTCGCGCGCCGACGCCCCGGTGTGTGCTGCGTTAGCGGCGGGCGGCGGCGCCGTGGCGGGCGGCGGCGCCGTGGCCTGTTCGCCGCCCACCGTCTCGCCCGCCGTGACCGTGAGCACGACGTACCGGCCGTCGTCGGCCGCGTCGAGCAGAACGGCGGGCTGCCTCGCAGGGGCCGCCACGGCGACCGTGGTGCACACCAGCGCGGCCGCCACCGCGCACACCGTGATCGCCACCGGCGGGCCGCGGCGCAGCCCGAGCGACGCCGCGAGGGCGAGCCCCGCCGTCGCCCAGAGCGTCACCGCGACCGGGACCGCCCAGCCGGGCGCGGCGATCACCAGCCCGGCGGCCAGCCATGCAGCCGCGGCGGGCGGCACGAGCCGCAGGTCGACCGGGCCGCGGATCACACCGTCACCAGGTCTTTCAGCCCGTCGAAGGTCTTCTCGCCGATGCCGGTGACACTCATCAGGTCTTCGATCGCCGAGAAACGCCCGTTCTCGTCGCGCCACGCGAGAATGCGCTCGGCCATCGCCGGACCGACCCTCGGCAGGGTTTCGAGAGCCGCTGCGTCCGCGGTGTTGATGTTGACCTTGCCGGGCACGACGGCTCCCCCGGAGACCGCACCACCGGGCCCCGCGACCGGCGCCTGGCCCACCAGCGGCACCACGATCTGCTCGCCGTCGGTCACGAAGCGGGCGAGGTTGAGCCCGGATTGGTCGGCGCCCTCGGCGAATCCTCCGGCCGCCGCGACCGCGTCGACCGCGCGGTCACCCTCGCGCAACTCGTACAGTCCCGGTCGCGTGACGGCACCCAGGATGTGCACGAAGATGCCGGCCGCGGATGGCGCCTCCGTCGAGACGGCCGGGTCTCCGGACGCTCCCGCCTCGGGCGCGCCCCCGCCCGGCACCACCACGGCGGTCTGCCCTTTGGGCGCGAGCGCGGCGAACAGCACCGCGCAGGCGAGCCCGACGAACAGGACCACGACGGCCGCGCCGGCCCCGATGCGCAGGCGTGTGCGGCGCTTCTCGCCGGGATCGTCCATCCTCCGACGATAGGAACGCCCGGGCGCGAGCGCCGTGCCCGGCCGCTATCTGCGCAGAACGACGGGCGGGCCGCTCCTGTGAGGGACGCGACGCCCGGGCCGGACGCCGAAGCTCCCGCCCGCGACATCCGGAAGCCCTCTTCGGAAACTCAGGAATCGCGGTCGCCTGCGACAAGGCGGCCCGCGGAATCCTGCGCATGCGTCGACGACAGGCGACCGGACTTCCTGAATTTCCGAAAAGACCGGGAACAGGGCGGCCGGCCGCCGGGCGAGAGGGCCTTACTTCACCGCGAAGGAGATGACCCGGGGGGCGCGCACGATGACGTTCACGATCTCCTTGTCGCCGATCGAGCGGATGACCGCCTCCGACTTGCGTGCCAGCGCCTCGAGGTCTTCGCCGCTGATCTTCGGCGACACCTCGAACTTGTCGCGCACCTTGCCGTTGACCTGCACGACCGCCATCACGGCGTCTTCGACCAGCAGGGTCGGGTCGGCCTTGCGCCAGCGGGCGAGGGCGACGGTGGGCTCGTAGCCGAGCAGCTCCCACATCTCCTCGGCCGTGTACGGCGCGAAGAGGCTGAGCGCTACGGTGATGACCTCGGTCGCCTCGCGCACGGCCGCGTCGGCGGGGCCCGCTCCGGTGTCGATCGTCTTGCGCGTGGCGTTGACGAGCTCCATCAGGCGCGCGACCACGACGTTGAACTTGAACGACTCGACGAGGCCGGGTCCGTCCTGAAGGAAGCGGTGGGTCTGCTTGCGCAGGGCGGCGTCGCCGGTCTTCCACTCCACGTCGGGAGCGCTCGTGACGTCTTTCGCCAGGCGCCAGGCGCGCTTGAGGAATTTCGCCGAACCGGCGGGCGACACGTCTTCCCAGTTGATGTCGTCTTCGGGCGGGCCGGCGAACACCATCGTGAGGCGGATCGCGTCGACACCGAACTCGTCGATGACGTCGCCGAGGTTCACGCCGCCCTTGCTCTTCGACATCTTGGTTCCGCCGGAAAGCACCATGCCCTGGTTGAGCAGCGCGCTGAACGGCTCGGTGAACGAGACGTAGCCGAGATCGAACAGCACCTTGGTGATGAAGCGCGCGTAGAGCAGGTGCAGGATCGCGTGCTCGACGCCGCCCACGTACTGGTCGACGGGCGCCCACTTGTCGGCGCTCTTCGGGTCGAACGCCTGGGTGTCGTCGTTCGGGTTGAGGAAGCGCAGGAAGTACCACGAGCTGTCGACGAAGGTGTCCATGGTGTCGGCGTCGCGCAGGGCGTCGCTGCCGTCACGCGGGTCGGGGACGTTGACCCAGTCGGTCGCGGCCGCGAGCGGCGACTGCCCCTTGGGCTGCAGGTCGAGTCCCTCGGTCGGCGGCAGCAGCACGGGCAGCTGGTCTTCGGGCACCGGCACCAGTTCGCCGTCGGCGCCGTGGATCATCGGGATCGGCGTTCCCCAGAAGCGCTGGCGGCTGATCAGCCAGTCGCGCAGGCGGTAGGTCTTCGCGGCGCGTCCGCTGCCGGTCGACTCGAGCAGCTCGATGATGCGCTTGATCGCGTGGTTCTTGCTCAGGCCGTCGAGCGGGCCCGAGTTGATCATGCGCCCCTCGCCGCCGAGCGCCTCGCCGGTCGCGGCGGGCGCGAGCTCGGGCAGGTCGTCGGGCAGGATCGCGACGCCGTTCTCGTCGAGGTCGAGCACCGGGATCGACGTCGTGACCGACGCGTTCGTGTCGACGACGACCACGACGGGCAGGTCGAACTTGAGGGCGAAGTCGAGGTCGCGCTGGTCGTGCGCCGGAACACCCATCACGGCGCCGTGGCCGTAGTCGGCGAGCACGTAGTCGGCGGCCCAGATCGGAATGCGTTCCTTCGTCACCGGATTGACCGCGAAACGGCGCAGCGGAACGCCGGTCTTCTCGCGGGTGGCATCCTGCCTCTCGATCTCCGTGCTCTTCTGGATCTCCTTCAGGTAGGCCGCGAAGGACTCCTGCACCTCGGGGGTCGATCCCGCGGCGAGCTCGGCCGCGAGGTCGGAGTCGGGTGCGACGACCATGAAGGTGGCGCCGAAGAGCGTGTCGGGGCGGGTGGTGAAGACGGTGACCTTCTCGTTACGACCGTCGATCTCGAAGTCGACGTCGGCGCCGATGGAGCGGCCGATCCAGTTGCGCTGCATCGCGAGCACCTTGCTCGGCCAGTGGCCCTCGAGCTGGTTCAGGTCGTCGAGCAGGCGGTCGGCGTAGTCGGTGATCTTGAAGTACCACTGCGTGAGCTTCTTCTTCACGACGACGGCGCCCGAGCGGTCGGACGTGCCGTCGGCGAGCACCTGCTCGTTCGCGAGCACGGTCTGGTCGATCGGGTCCCAGTTGACCCAGCTCTCCTTGCGGTAGGCCAGGCCCTTCTCGTAGAGCTTGAGGAACAGCCACTGGTTCCACTTGTAGTACTCGGGGTCGCTCGTGGCGAGCTCGCGGTCCCAGTCGACGCTGGTCGCGTAGCGGCGCATCGACGCCTTCTGCTCGGCGATGTTGCCGTAGGTCCAGTCGCGGGGGTTCACGCCGCGCTTGATGGCCGCGTTCTCGGCGGGCAGGCCGAACGAGTCCCAGCCGACCGGGTGCAGCACGTTGAAGCCCTGCATACGCCAGTAACGCGCGACGACGTCGGCGAGGGCGTAGGCCTCGCCGTGCCCCATGTGCAGGTCGCCCGACGGGTACGAGAACATGTCGAGGATGTACTTGCGCGGACGCTTGTCGTCGGAGTTGCCCGAAGCGAAGGGCTTGAGCTCCTCCCACACCGGCAGCCACTTGTTCTGGATGGCGGCGATGTCGTACTCGGGAGCGTCGTCTGGGTACTCGTGGGACACGTGGTTCTCAATTCATTGCGGGAGTCGGCCGCGAAGTATTGCTGGGCGGCCCAATAAAGATTAGCGAACGGATGCTGCGCCCGCCGCACTGCAACCGGACAGTTGCGCCGTGCCGCACCAAGTGCAACTCTGGGGTTGCACTGATCGACTCCCCTGGAACCGGAAGGAAGCACCATGACCGACACGAATCCCGCCGTCGTCGACGACGAGACCTGGAGCGTCACCCGCACCGTGCGCATCGACGCGACACGTTCGACGGTGTGGGCGGCGCTCACCACCCCCGAGCTCATCTCGCAGTGGTTCGGGGTGCGCGCGGCTTTCGACCGAGTCGACGTCGGGGCGACCGGCGTCTTCGGGACGGACAGCTACGGCGACATCCCCGTGCGCATCGAGGAGCTCCAGCCCGAGAGCGCGTTCGGCTACCGCTGGGGCATCGCGGGCGAGCCCCTGCGCGACGACAACTCGACACTGGTGCGCTTCACCCTCGACGACGAGGGCGACGGGACTCTGCTGTCGGTCGTCGAGACCGGCTTCGGCCTTCTCGCCGGCGCTGACGGACACCGCCGCACCGAGCTCGACGAGCACCGCCGCGGCTGGGACTCGGAACTCGACGCGCTGATCTCCCTGCTGTCATGAGCCTCGTGCCCGTGTTCGCGGCGCTGGGCGACGAGACCCGCTGGGGCATCCTCACCGCTCTCGGCGACGAGGACCTCTCGGCGTCGGCGCTCGCCCAGCGCCTTCCGGTCTCGCGGCAGGCGATCGCGAAGCACCTCGCGTCGCTCGTCGACGTCGGACTCGTCGAGCCCGTGTCGGCCGGCCGCGAGATCCGCTACCGCGCCCTCGGCGCACGTCTCGACGAGCTCGCCGCCCAGCTGCGGCAGATCGGCGCCGCCTGGGACGCCCGCCTCGACGCCCTCACGCGCCTGGCCGAGGGCCGCTAAGCCGCCGCCGCATCGGGCGGCGTAGCCCGGCGGCGTAGCCCGGCGGCGTAGCCCGGCGGCGTAGCCCGGCGGCGTAGCGGCCGCCGCAGCCGGCGGCGCAGCCCGCCGCCCTGGCACCCGCCGTGGCCCCTTCGGAAACTCAGGAAGTCCGGTCGCCCGCGTTTCGACGGCCCGCGGAGCCACGCGCATCCGGATCGCGACGCCGACAGCGTCTCCTGAATTTCCGAAACAGCGGAGGTGAATGTCTGGCCCCTGCCGGCCGCACAAGGGCCGGGCGCGGCCTCCGGGCAGCCGCAGCGGCGGCGCGCACCCCCGTTGCGCGGGGCGTCCGGGCGGTGGAGGGTGGTGGCGATGGGAGGAAACCATGGCTGACACCGAGAACCGCGCGGTGGTCGACGAGGAGGAGTTCTC
>Ga0247812_10000206_pt1 | contig 59365 bp, 42 predicted proteins | sample UWRJL149409B1_FD_178011 | JGI IMG/M metagenome (GOLD analysis project Ga0247812, IMG submission 178011) | Plant litter microbial communities from Arlington Agricultural Research Station in Wisconsin, United States - UWRJ-L149-409B-1 | ecosystem: Environmental > Terrestrial > Plant litter >...
AATGACCATTTAATCTGGAAACAGCATTTAGGAAATATGCTATCAACGGACACTCACAAATATATCACAAAATAATTAATTATATTTACGGTTTTACCTCATATATTTAATATTTAATTTATTTATTCTAAAATTCCAAAGGGAGAATCCCTACTGACATAGGCCGGATGGATTGTAGCATGGGCCGAATGTATTTTCATAAAGGCCGGTTGCATTATATAATAGGCCGAATGCATTTTCACATAGGCCCGATGCGTTTTGCGGCAGGCCGGATGAACTTTTGCATAGGCCGGATCGATTTTTATATAGGCCGATTGTATTTTTCATTGCGCGCGAAACAAAAAAAGACGGACACTGAGTCCGCCTTTTAAATGCTTTTTATCAAAAAATATTATCTGTTGAATTTGATCTTTTCGCCAACATGCAGTCCGTTGTTTTTTGCCAAAACCCCGCACATGTGGAAGAGCATTCTGGCACCCACGTTTCCGTCCCAGTCGTCATCGCCAGGAGCAACTTCGACTAAATCGAATCCGATGATTTCTTTGCCGCTTTCGCCCAGCTTGCTTAAAAGATAAGCGGCCTGTTCAAAAGAAAATCCTCCCGGTACCGGCGTTCCCGTGTTTGGGCAATACCAAGGATACATGCCGTCGATGTCAAAACTGATGGCTACTTTTTGCGGCAATGCCGAAATGATGTGGTCGCATTGCTGGTCCCAAGTTTTTCCGGTGAACGTTTCTGCTTTTAAGTCGGTGTCGGTGTGAACGATTACCCTGTCGCCTTGTTCAAAAGCGGTTTCTACTTCTTGCTGGCAGAAATCACGAATCCCGACCTGCACAATTTTTGTCAATTGCGGAATCTGCAACGCATTGTACATAATAGAAGCGTGGGAATAGGTGAAGCCTTCATAGGCAATTCTCAAATCCATGTGCGCGTCTAAATGCAATAACCCGAATTCGCTGTGCTGTGTGGCCAAAGCTTCGTAATATCCTAATGGTGTGGAATGGTCACCTCCTAAAAGAACGACTTTCTTGCCTTTTTTTGTCCAATATAGTACGCGTTCTTTTACTTCGTCTTTTAATTGTGCGCAGACTTTGTTGATTTCGTCAAGATCTGCTTTTAGATCTTTATTGGCCTGAATGTCTTCGCCCGCTTCCAAAGCTTCAATGATTGGCTGTGCCCAATCTTTGTATTTGGCGCTGTCGTCGCTCCATTTTGCGGTCTGTTCGTTTAGGTCTAAAAACATCCCGAGTTTCCACAATTCAGGAAATTCTTGGTGGTGCAAATCTACTTGGAAGGAAGCATCCAAAATTGCTTCTGGCCCTTCAGATGCTCCTGCGCCATAGCTTACCGTTACTTCCCACGGCACTGGAATTATTATGATTTCGCTTTCTTCGGCTGTAAATGGCAATCCGAAGATGCTTTGGTCTGCTAATCCTGGCTGTGATGGATCGAAGGAATTTATTTTTTCTTGTTTGTTCATTGCTTTTTCGATTATTAGATTGTTTGATTATTAGATGTTCGAGTTGGAACGATGTCTATAATCGACTATCTACTTTTTTAATTATCTCTTGCTTTTAATGTTGTTATAAATTTTGAAGTCATCATGGTGACTCTATTTAATTCTATCTGTAAATTTTGTAGCTTTTCATATTCTAAGAATCCTAAATCATTTGAAATGATCAATTGGGTTTCTAATTCATAACAAGAACCCATGGCAATCTCTAGAAATCTACAAAAATCTTTATTTGATTTTCTCGACGCGCCTTCAGCAATATTCGATGGAATAGAAACAGAAGCTCTTCGCATTTGATTTGTAATTCCGAATTTTTCTTCTTGCGGAAAACTACTAGTCGCTCCATAAATAGAGGAACATAAAACTCTGCTAATTTTCCAAATTTCCAAGTCTTTAAATCTGTGCATATATAAAATTTTGAATGGTTCTAATTTACTTTTTGAATACTAATCTGATTAACGCAACGTCTAATTATCGAAATATCCAATAATCGAAATATCTAATTATGCGCTTGAATCCCCGCCTTCAATATCTGCCCAAATTCATACATATCTTCAAATGAGCAATACAACGGAACTGGCGCTAAACGGATTACGTTTGGTTCTCTCCAGTCTGTAATTACGCCGTTTGTCATCAGATATTCGAAGAGCGTTCTGCCTTCGCCGTGTAAGAAAACTGACAATTGGCTTGCTCTTTCTTCTGGATTGCTTGGCGTAATTATTTCAAATGTACTGTTTACTTCTTTGTCGATTTCGTGCAAGATGAATTCTAAGTAAGACGTAATTCTATCTCTTTTTTCAATCAAAGCCTCCATTCCGATTTCTGCGAACATTTCTACGGATGCCAAATAAGGCGCCAATGTCAATACCGGAAGGTTGCTGATCTGCCAGCCATTTGCTCCTGGTTCTGGCGTAAATTTTGGTTCCATTAAAAAGCGTTTTGCTTTGTTTTGTCCCCACCAGCCTGAGAATCTGTTTAATTCATAATTATCGTGGTGGTCTTCGTGGATGAAACAGCCTGACGCATTTCCGGGTCCGGAGTTCATGTATTTGTAACTGCACCATGCGGCGAAATCTACGTTCCAGTCGTGCAATTCTAATTTAATATTTCCTGCGGCATGTGCCAAATCCCAACCAACGTAAGCTCCGACTTTGTGTCCGGCTTCGGTGATGGTTTTGATGTCGAAAACTTGGCCGGTGTAATAATTCACGCCTCCGATTAAAACCAAAGCCAATTCATCGCCAATTTCTTCGATTTTTGCCAGAACGTCTTCTAATCTGATGTTGTGCTCGCCTTCTCTTCGTTGGATTTCCACAATCGCATCATCCGGATTGTATCCGTGAAATTTGACTTGGCTCTGAAACATATATTGGTCGCTCGGAAACGCTTTTGCTTCGCAAAGAATCTTGAATTTCTTTTCTGTCGGACGGTAAAATGATACCATCAGCAAATGCAGATTTACGGTCAAAGTGTTCATCACGGTTACTTCGCTTGGCAATGCCCCGACTATTTTACTTAACGGTGCTGCGAATCTTTCGTGGTAATCCCACCACGGTTTGTCTGAATAAAAGTGCCCTTCTACGGCTAGTTTTGCCCAGTCGTCCATTACTTCGTCCACGAAGGCGCGGGTTCTTTTTGGCTGTAATCCTAGGGAATTTCCGGTGAAGTAGATTACTTTTCTTCCGTTGACTTGCGGGAAGAGGAATTCGTTTCTGTAGTGGTGCAATTTATCTTGTGCATCGAGTTCTTGTGCAAACTCGCGGGTGTTTTGAAAGGTCATTGGTTGTTTGATTTGCTTGGTCGTAAAATTAAGAAAAAAGATTGATTTAGTGAAGTCATTGCGACGAAGGAAGCAATCTTATCATTTTACCATACATGACACGTAAGACCATTTAAGTCTGGGTCACGGAACTCGGATTTTGGCGGATGGCACTGATTTGCGCGGATTTCTTTTGGTGACGTTATTTTGATTATGTGATGTCGACCGTTCCTCGCAATGATGGTGTGTATTTTGTGCTGGCAGTAAACAAAAAATCTCGCCATTGCTGACGAGATTTTATAGTTTGTATCTAAATTCAGATTAGATGATCAACATTGCGTCACCGTAAGAATAGAATTTGTATCCTTCTTTGATGGCTTCTTCATATGCTTTTTTCATTAAATCGTGTCCGGTGAACGCTGAAATCATCATCAAAAGTGTTGATTTTGGCGTGTGGAAATTAGTGATCATGCAATCTGCGATGCTAAAATCGTGCGGAGGGAAGATGAATTTATTCGTCCAGCCTTCAAACGGATTTAGCGTTCTTGCTGAGGATACTGAACTTTCGATGGCACGCATTGAAGTGGTTCCGACAGCACAGATTCTTTTCTTTTTCTCTTTTGCGTTGTTCACGATATCGCACGCTTCTTGAGTGATTTTTAATTCCTCAGAATCCATTTTGTGTTTTGACAAATCTTCCACCTCAACTGGATTGAAAGTTCCCAAACCTACGTGAAGCGTCACTTCAGCGAAGTCGATTCCTTTGATTTCCAATCTTTTCAAAAGGTGCTTTGAGAAGTGCAATCCTGCAGTCGGCGCGGCAACAGCTCCTTCTTCTTTCGCATAAATTGTTTGGTAACGGTCTGCATCTTCTGGCGTTACTTCACGGTTGATGTATTTTGGGATTGGAGTTTCTCCAAGTTCTGTCAATTTGTTTCTGAATTCTTCGTAAGAACCGTCGTAAAGAAAACGAAGCGTTCTTCCTCTTGAAGTCGTGTTGTCAATAACTTCGGCAACTAATGAATCGTCATCACCGAAATATAATTTGTTTCCGATTCTGATTTTTCTAGCCGGATCAACCAAAACGTCCCACAATCTTTGTTCTGCATTTAATTCTCTCAACAAGAAAACTTCAATTCTGGCTCCGGTTTTTTCTTTGTTTCCATATAAACGCGCTGGAAAAACTTTGGTATTGTTCAAGACCATTACATCCCCTTCGTCGAAATAATCGATAACGTCTTTGAACATTTTGTGCTCTATTGTCTTATTTTTTCTGTCTACAACCATCAAGCGAGATTCGTCTCTGTTTTCGGCTGGATATTCTGCAAGAAGTTCTTTTGGTAAATTAAACTGAAAATGTGATAATTTCATTTAAAAAAGTTATGAGTTATGAATTATGAATTATGGGTTTGATCCTCATAATTTTAAATCGTTTGCAAATATACGATTGTGAGATAGGCGTTGTCAAGTGTTTTGGTGTTTATTTTCTAAAGGCGCTAAGATACTGAGGCGCAAAGGCAGTAAATGCTAGACTTTTAAAGCTTTTCTACCTTAAAGCCGATTTGTTTTAAATCTTTCCAGAAATCTGGGAATGATTTTGATACAACTTCCGCATCGTTGATGACTAAATCAGTTATTAAGGCCAACGGTGCAAAAGCCATTGCCATTCTGTGGTCGTTGTAGGTATCGATTGCTATGTCTCTTTCTGTTACTGAAGAAATCTCTAAAGTCAGGCTGTCATTGGAAACTGTAATATCTGCACCTAATTTTTCTAGCTCGACTCTTAAAGCTTCCAATCTATCCGTTTCTTTAATTTTCAAGGTATGCAAACCGGTCAAATGGCAACCGATTCCTAATCCGAAGCAAGTCACGGCAATCGTTTGGGCAATATCTGGCGCTTGGTTTAGATCTAAAATTGCGGATTGCAGATTTGTGTTTCCTGATTTTGAAAGGGTAATTGAATCGTCTTCATTGAAAATAGTTCCTACCCCGAAGTCTTTGTAAATTTCAGCTAAAATAGAATCGCCTTGCAGGCTGTTTTGCTTGTAGCTTGAGAGTTTTATTTCTGTCCCGATTTCTGACAAAGCTACGATTGAATAAAAATAAGAAGCGGAAGACCAGTCTGACTCAACTGTCACCAACTGTTTTGGCATCTCGACTGCGCTCGATGTGACAGTGATTTTATTTCCTTCAAACGAAGTTTTCACCCCGATTTCATTTAGCAAAGCCAAAGTCATTTTGATATAAGGAATTGACGTAATTTTTCCTTCCAAAGTCAATTCTAATCCGTTTTCTAATTTTGGAGCAATTAATAAAAGTGCCGAAATATATTGACTGCTAATGTCTGCAGGAAGCGAAACTTTGCTTTCAGACAGTTTTTTTCCTGTAATTTTTATTGGAGGAAAGCCTTGATTTTCTTCGTATGAAATTTCAGCGCCAAGTTCCTGCAAAGCTTCAACTAAAATTTTAATCGGGCGTTCTTTCATTCGTGGCGAACCTGTGATTATTACTTCGCGGTTTTCTTGCGTTGCAAAATAAGCGGTTAGAAAGCGCATTGCTGTTCCGGCGTGATGAATGTCGATAATTTCTGGGTATTGTCCCAACGCTTCGGGATTGGGTTCAGGGTTTTGGTTCAACGCTTTCATCATTACTTCAGAATCATCTGAATTGGAAGTATTTTCTAAAGAAATATCTGAAAAAAGAGCCTGAAGCAATAAAAGTCTATTGGTCTCCGATTTGCTTCCGGTGACTTTTATTTCTGATTTTTGGTTGGTTTGAGATTGGTGGAGCTTGATATTCATAGTATTTTATTCAAAAAAGAAGCGTTGATTTTGACCAACGCTTCTTCTATTATTTTAATTTTTCATTATTCTTGTGTCGGTCCTTGTCGCGATTTGATTTTAAATCGAGTTTTTTGTCAAATGCTTCCTGAAGATTTATCCCAGTTTGATTCGCCAAACACAAAACTACAAAAACTACATCGGCTAATTCTTCTCCGAGGTCTTTATTTTTGTCTGATTCTTTTTCAGATTGCTCGCCATATCTGCGAGCAATTATTCTGGCCACTTCGCCAACTTCTTCGGTAAGCTGTGCCATATTTGTCAGTTCGTTGAAATAGCGAACGCCGTGTTCTTTAATCCAATTATCAACTTCTTGCTGTGCGTTTTTGATATCCATGACTTAAACTTTTCGCAAAACTACTTTTTCATTTTGTTTTTCTATTACTTTCGCATAAAAGTTCTTTAAAATTTCATACTGAGATTGAGGAATAATTGCAGCATTAATATCTAAGCTAGAAATTATCTGAATTTTATCTCCAGAAACACTAATATTAAATTTGAAAGAAGCTAAATTTCCATTCATCCCTAATGCCAATGGCTGAGGAAACGATTCTACAGTATATCCTTGTGGAATTGTAATTGTAAAAGAGTATTTGTCTTGGTGTGGAAAAATAAAGTCTACTGGATATTCTCTTTTTTCTTGTTTAAAAGGATTCTGATTTTCTGTAAAATAGAGAAATGGAGAAAAATAAATTTTGTCCCCAATTATTTCAGAAATAGAATTATGGAAAAATGAATATGACTCTATTACTGGTTTATACAATTTATCATTAACTGTTTCATAATCGTTTATTTCAATACCCGAATAACGTTTTTCTAATATCTCTTGATGGTTTTCTTTGGATATATTATTATATTTATACCTATAAATAAAAGCATTATAATCAAAATATTGATCTCTAGCTTTACCTACAAATTTACCATCTTTATCTAAAGTCGCAACTACATTAATAATATCTTTAGAATTGCTTTTAGGCATAAGATCAACTTCTGTTGAACTTCCATTTTCTCTTATGAGCCTACCTTGCCAATTTAAAACCCTAATAGGTAAGATATTTTCAATTGCATTTTTATCAGTAGCGTCTAAAAGAACAAGATCATCCTTTACTTCAACCGCTGCTATAATATAATTATAAGCCGTTCTATTAGGAAAAATAGCAATTCCGTTTGAACGGGTACTTACCAAAACAGGATTAGCATTAATACCCGAAAAACGCAACATTGCGGTTAGCATTAAATTGATCTCTGCAACGTTCCCAACCTTATCTTTATATGCTTTTCGAACACCATCGTTTGTATTGTAGCCTGTGTAATTATTCCAATTCATTCTATTCTTCACATAATTAAATATTATAGAAATTTTTTCCTCTTCAGAATTTATCCCAGATAACAAAGCTGTAACGTCATCTTCAAAATAGCCGTTTTTTTTCAATTCTGATCCAAAGTCATCAGAATCATAAATATTTTTAACAACATCATCCCATGTAAGAGAATAGTTTTTAGGAATTGAATTAGGATATTTAATAGTTGCTAATTCATGCTCAACACTTGAAATATAATTATTAATATTCCCCACATATTCTTCATCTTTAATTGCAGGAACTTTTTCAGAAACAAAAGAAGTTATATATTCATTAAAAGTGATTTTTTCATAGTCTACTTTTGTTACAGAAACGTGAAAACCAGATCTGCTTTTAGAGGTAATTGAAAGTGTTTTTTGTTGTGTTCTTTGCTCTTTTTTGGGAAAAATATAACCTCTAAAACTAGAATTATAAACAAAATATTCAGGAATTACCGTCGTATATTTTGAATAATTAACAGGAATAGTACTCTGAAAACTCCATTTTGGAAAATTAGATTTATAAGGAGAATAGTGAATATATTTATATTCAATAACAGAACCTTCCTTTACATTTGGCATTATAATCTTTTTTTGAGACCAAAATTTATTAATTTGCTCTTCAAATTCACCTTCGTTTTTTATCTTCGTTTTTTCGATTTGACCATCCACTAAATTATAAGTTACGGCTTTCGAAAACTCGACACTTTCTTTTGGGTTATTTGCTGTATAAAAAGTTACTATTTTGTTTGCCCAATCATATCCTTCCTTTTTATATATTTTAATCCTGACTTCTATTTCTGTTACTAATCTAAAATCCCCATCCGAATCAGAGTATTCAAGTCTAGTAGAACCTTTCTCATATAGGACAGCAGCTACAGCATCTGACTCAATAGGATGTGTTTTCTCTTCTAGTTCTTCTTTTGAAACTTTCCCCAGTTCATATATTTGTGCATTCACAAAGCTCACCATCATAAGAAATATAAAAACATACTTTTTTTTAAACATATAATTCTCTTTTTATTAATTAAATTCAATATTTTCAATTTATCTGCTATAGTTTATATATTATAGTAAATAGTTAAAATCTATAATATTTATACTATAAACTCAACAAGTCATGTCATTTATATTTTTACTAAAACTATTTTGGCATTATCATTTTTGGCAATTTGTTCTCTGAATTTTCTGAAATTCTCGTATTCTGTTTTTTCAAAAAGACCAGAGTTTGCTTGGTGCGTTCTCTTGTAAAGAATTTGGTTTGCATTTAAAACAACATATTCTGTCTTATAATCTCCAAACTTGCTTTTCAATTCAAAATTCTCTGGCTTTGCTTCAATCGCATAACCTTTTGGAAGGTCAATCGTAATTTCGTCATAATCATAAAATCCTCGTGAAATCTCAAACGGATTCATTCTTGTTCTATAACGTGCTGGAATTCCTGAAATCGGATTATAAACATTCAAGGCAAAAATCAATTTATTGCCTGATTTGTTAGCATATTCAGTTGCTTCAATAGAAACTTCTTCTGAAAACTCCACATCCTCTTTATTGTTTGAAACATTAATTTTTTTCAGTTTCAAGTTGTTGATATGATTAAAATAGTGCTTATAAAACTTATTCAAATCATCGTTTGACTTGGCTGAATTATCAGATTTATTGTCATATTGCGTCCCTTTTGACTTGATGGAAACTGAACCTATGACACTTCCTGTTTCATCGACAGCAAAATTACCTTTTGACAGTTGAGTATTTTCTTGTACAGCATATTCATGTGTTTTCAAAATTTCTCCACCTTCTGGCTTTACGATTAATCCAAGTCGATTGTCAGTAAAATTTCCTTGAAAAGCAAATGGAATCGTTTGGCTCGTACATTCTAACCAATACATTTTTTCATTCACAGGAAGCCCAAGAATTACGTGATTTCCTTGCATTGAAACAAAATCTTGGTGCAAGTCACGAGGCTGTCTGTCACCATAAATAATCGTATAATAAGAAGGTACTCCAACCACTTTCAACAAAGCTCTCGTGTAGTTTGTCAAAGCCTTGCAATCGCCATAACCAAGTCGATCGACATCTTTTGCCAACATTGGTTTCCAGCCTCCAATTCCCAATTGAATGCTAATATATCGAGTTTTATTTTGCACATATTGATAGACTATTTTCGCTACTTTAACAGGATCTTTTTCGTTTCCGACAAGAGTTTTAATTTTAGCCTGAGTTTCTTGAGAAACTTCGTCAGTGCCGCTTAATAAACTTGAATAAACCCAAGCGCCAAAGTCTTTCCAATTTGAAGCAGTTCCTTCAACTCCTTCCAAATTAAAAATTTCTAGGCCAAATAAAACTTGCGGAATGAAACTTCTGAAAGTCGGAGAATATTCTTCATTTTTTACGGCTATTAAATTCGACGCTACAAAAGAAACGCCGTTTTGTTTCTCTTCTTTGACAATATTCGGGTTGTCTTTTATATTGAATTCTTTGTACTTAAATCCTAAATTAGGAACAGCCACTATATTGATTATTGATTTTTCAATACTTTCATAGGGAGAAGAAATAAAATTCCAAGCAGGAATAAAAGCAGTATTTGAGCTTTCAATCTCGCTCTGAAAAATAACCGTATAAGGATAACCAGTAGGCGTATAATCTAAATAAAGTATTTTATTATCGGTAATTATCGAACCTTCAGAAACAGAATTTTCCTTGAAATCTTTTCTTTTTATCTTCTTGATTTCTTTTCCAGAAGCATCTAAGATGATTGCTTCAATAGATTTTATTTTTGTAGAATTGTCAAAATATTCAGAGGCGCCAGTATGTGACTGACCTTTTTCATTTAAAACAGTGACAATATCTTTACTAATAATTGTCATTAATTTTCGAGACGTAATATTCACATCTCGCTGTCTCAAACGAACAACTGCATCAGCATTTTCTTTCAATTCAGGAGTAATTGATGCTGTGCTATAATCTGTATTTTGCGCAAAAGAACTAAAAAAGGCAAAAAGCAAGGCTAAATGGAGGAGTATTTTCTTCATAAAGAAAAGTTAAATTAGCCGTCAAAAGTACTAGATTAAATTTAAAAAACAACTTATTCCTTGTTTTTTGTATCAATTATGATTGTAACTGGTCCGTCATTTAACAGTAAAACTTTCATATCGGACCCAAATTCTCCGGTTTGGATTTTCTTGCCTAGATCAATTTCCATATGATTCACAAATTTTTCATAAATCGGAATCGCAACATCAGGCTTGGAAGCCTTAATATAAGAAGGACGATTTCCCTTTTTGGTGGAAGCGTGAAGTGTAAATTGGCTGACCACAATAATGTCGCCGTCAATATCTTTTACAGATAAATTCATGACATCGTTTTCATCTCCAAAGATTCTCAGATTGGCGATTTTTCCGGAAAGCCAAGCAATATCTTCTTGCGTATCTTCATCCTCAATGCCCACTAAAACTAGCAAACCTTTAGCGATTTCACTGACTTTATTGCCATCAATTGTAACTGAAGCTTGAGAAACTCTTTGAATAACGGCTTTCATTTTTGGGTATAGGGTTTTGGGGAAAAGGTTCTAGGGAAACTTTGCAACTTATTATTTATTCCTATTTTCATCACTTTCTGCTCTTTCATCAGCATAATCATCGGTGCGGTAATTTTCTTCATCACCTTCTAAGATTTTCAAGTAGCTGTTGTAGCGCGTCCACGAAATTTCATCTTTTTCCAAAGCGTCTTTTACAGCACATTTTGGTTCGTCTTTATGCAGGCAGTTGTTGAATTTGCATTGGTCTTGCAATTTAAAAAACTCTGGAAAATAACCGCTGATTTCTGATTTTTCCATATCCACTATTCCGAAACCTTTGATTCCGGGCGTGTCGATAATTTGGGCTCCGAATGACAAATCATACATTTCAGCAAAAGTCGTTGTATGCTGTCCTTGCATGCTTTGCTCAGAAATTGTTTTGGTTTTTAAGTGCAAGCTTGGTTCCATCGCATTAACCAAAGTCGATTTTCCAACACCCGAATGTCCAGAAAACATTGTCGTTTTGCCAATCATCAATTCTTTCAGCTCTTCAATTCCTTTACTTTTTGCCGCAGAAACGCGCAAACATTTATAGCCAATTTGCTGATAAACATATTGCATATAAAGCTGTTCGTCAAGCGTATCCTCTTTTAAAGTGTCGATTTTATTGAAGACCAAAATCGTTTCGATGCCATAAGCTTCTGCCGTAACTAAAAATCTATCAATAAAATTAAAAGTCGTCGGAGGATTATTTACTGTAATAAGTAAAAAAACATAATCTAAATTGGAAGCAATAATGTGCATCTGGTGCGACAAATTCACTGATTTTCGAACGATATAATTCTTTCTTTCGTGAATATGATGGATGGTTCCTGTCGTTTTATCTGAAGATTCTTCCAATTCATAATCTACGATATCGCCCACGGCAATTGGGTTTGTACTCTTGATTCCCTTCATACGGAATTTCCCCTTGATGCGGCATTCGATGAATTCGCCCGCGTCAGATTTTACGGTGTACCAACTTCCTGTAGATTTGTAAACGGTTCCTGTCATTCAGATTTGTGATTTTAGATTTATGATTTACCTAAAAATTTAAGAGGACAAAATTACGCTATTTACTTGTGAACAGCGTAATTTTGCCCTCGAAAATTAAAAATCAGATTTGAATTTGAAATGCTTACCAAACAATTTCTGCCAAAATATCATTCTCCTTAATTTTTCCTAATTGAATTGTCTTTAAAGTTTTTGTCGTTTTTCCAGCTTTAGTCATATAAATTTCAACCATCACAGTCGCCGGACCATTTTCTGTCAATTCGCTTTCTCCAAAATAATTGGTCTTGATTTGGTATTTTCCTTTCGCCGCATTTCGAATCAAATATTGCTCTGGACCATAACCTTGCGTAAAATCTTTTGAAAATCTAGCGCCTGCTTCAGTATCTCGATGACCATAATAACATTCTTCACCCGTCGGTTCAATAATATGTAAATCTAAATCGACATCCATTAAATTCCAGTTCATGATAATTCGGATATCGACTGGCATTTTTGCTAGATATTTTTTATCTAATTTGCCAAAATTCAAACCTTTATGTTCCGCCATCAAGCGATTAATATCCATCAAAATTATATCTTCCACACCTTCATATTGCCCGCTCATTTCTCCGTAATAATTCACTTCCAATGCTTTAATCAATTGGTCGAAAGCTTCTTGATATTTCCCAGCATCTTCCAAAGCCAAAGCATAATCTCTCAAACTTTGCGGTTCGTGAGCGCGCCATTTTGCAATTTGTTTTGCGGTAAATAAAGCGTCGTCAAAATCCTCCCATTGGCGTAAAGTGTAAGTCAGCGTTTTATAAAGCTGATGGTTTTCCAATCCCAAATCAGCGATATTGCTGATCACTTGCAACGCTTTTCTCACATCACCTTGATTGTAGAAAAAATGTGCTACGTCAAAATAAAAACTCGGATTTCTTTCCTGTTCTTTTCTAAGTTCAAAATACAATTCATATTGTTTTTCTTTTGGAGCTGAAGCCAACGCTTTTAAATACAATCGGTCTGGATTCCAAATTTTCACCTGTGGATTAATATCAAACTGCTGATATCCAAAATCAAGTGTATCTGCCATAGGATGGTTTGAGCTAGATTCTTCCAAATTAACACCAGAAACTTTTCCTTGCAATTGAGTGACAACACTTCTTTCATTCTTCTCTGAAATTTGTGTTGCAGAAACAGTTGCAACAGAACTAGATATTGCCATCTTTCTTTGCGCATTATAACCAGTCACCACTACTTCATCTAATTGCGCATCGCCACTTTCTTTATCTTTACTAATCATTTCTGATTCTGTCTGCCAGTCTTCAACTCTTATCGGCGCTGTTGCTTTTGCATCATTGTGATTATTGCTATAAACTACTGACGGGCTTTTACGTTTCTTTTTAGGTTTTGGCAAAGGTTTCGGAGTTGCATATCTTATATCTTTTTTCCACCAAGAATTTAATTCGGCAAAATAACGCTCCACATTCTGCCAATTGTTTTTCTGCTGTGCCAATCGGCTTTCGTTTTCCTGTTTTTTAATTCTATCAAATTCAGCACGCAATTCCGTCGGAGGAAGGATATCATAAGCGATATAATCTCGAATATTTTCTAAAACTATTAAAGAAGTATTCTTCGTAATAATTCCATATTTCTTGCCTAAAAGTTCAATTTCTTCGGCATTTTTAGAATATTGCAAATCCAAATTAGCGATTTTTTTCTGTGCCCAAAGTTTCTCAATATTGACATCATTCGTATTTTGAGATGAAGCATCCAGAGTAATTTTTCGTTCCAAAACCGCTCCGTTGTCATAACCAAATAACAGCGTAATTTCATTCTTTGGATTCAAGGAAATTCCAGAAAAACTAAAACTTCCCGAAACCGAAGTTCCAATCATTGGAAACAAATCTGTAATCGTATAATTTTCTTTTATTCCTAAAAATTTCAGATTAGTATCGGTCAATTTATCCAAAGCATTTTCCAAATTCAATTGGTTCAAGTTGATGAAATTCCCGCTAGTTTGCATCGAAGAAAAGTTCAAAAAAGCAAAATCTGCTGAAACGGAAGACGTAATTGCATAAATTGGTTTTTTAGTTTTCGGTAAATTATTTTCGCTCAAAGAAGACAATCCATCAGAAAAAAGCAAGTATTCATCGTGGTTCGGGAAGTTTATCTGTGAAAAACGAGTGCCTCCGTCATACTTTGTATTTTGCAAAACTGCTTTTAATTCGGCCCAATTTCCGTTTGAAATCACATATTCTTTTTGCTTTTCAAAAGTGTAGTTTAAAAAGTATAAAGTAACTTTCGTATTTTTTATTTTTTGGAAATAAGCGTCTAATAAATTCAATTCTTTTTTCAAATCTCGTGTTTTTGCACTTAAAGAATTATCCCAAATCAATCCGATAGAATTCGGAACTTTCTTCGCAATTTTATTGCCGCCGATAAAAGTATTTCCATAAAAATAATGCTGTTCGCCCACATTTTGCATCAAAACACTTGGCACATTTTCCTGTATCGGAATTTTGAAAAGCAATTTCTCCGAAGGCTGATAATTTTCCTTTTTAACTGAAGCCTGAAACGACTGGTTCCATTTTGAAAACGTAATTTCTTCTCCAGAATTTTCAGCAACAGTAGGCGAAGAAGCGCTTCCCAAAACAGAAACATTCATCTCAAATTTATCCAACTTCTTCGGATAACGGCTCACCAATTGATATGTCAAATTATTTTTATCAAAAGCAGAAAGTTCTTCTTCATAACCAATAATTACGATGCGTTCGCCATTTGGCATCAACGGATAAATTCGAGTCCGGAAATTATTTCCATCCACTTTTTCCAACAATCCAGGATCAACTCTTCGGTGTTCAATCGCCTCAAAAACCTGTTTCCCTTTATTCTTATTTACAGGAACTGCTTCGCGCATTTTGCCGTTAATATCAATCGCATATCTCGAAACCGAAACATTTTCGGGCAACGGAAAAATCAATTCGGCTTCCATCTGGCGGTTGCTCGAATTGAAAAAATGCATTTCTGCTGTAGTGTAAGCGATGTTTCCAACGACTTTTACATTGACCAACAATTGGCTCATTCTGACTTTTTCAGAACCTTCGCCCTTGACTGTAAATTCTGGACTTTGCGCAAAAGTTTTGGTTCCTAAAAACAATAAGACATAAAATAAAAATTTCAAATTCGATTTAAAATTTCTGGCTTCGGATGGATAGATTTTTGATTTCATAACACGATCTTTAAGGTTGTATATTATGATAGAGCATAAAAATTTCAAAAAGGTTGGGACGACTTTTATTTTTTTTCCAAAAAAAAGCCTGCAGGTTGAATTGCAGGCTGATTGTTTTACTATTTTTTTTGCGTATCAAGATAACAAGTGTTTTGTCATTCCGACGAAGGAGGAATCTCTGCAACTTGAGCAACCAACTAAGATTCAGAGATTCCTCCTTCGTCGGAATGACAAGTTTGCGAACAATTACTGATTCAAAACTTTCTCCTGATGGCTGATACTTTCTTGGTGAATCGCTTTGAAAATTCTCAAAATAAATTCTTCGCTCAAGCCTTTTTCTTCGCCTTCGAGAATCATTTTTCCCAATATTTCATTCCATCTTTTATTTTGTAAAACCGCTACGTTTTTTTCTTTTTTCAAAGCTCCGATTTTGTCGGCAACTAGCATTCTTTTGCCTAAAATTTCCAATAATTTTGCATCATATTCGTCAATATCCACACGAAGTCTATTCAAACTTTGGTTGTAATCAGAACCTTCTTCGGTTTCTTTTCTAACTTTTAAATCTTCAAAAATCTGTTTTAATTTCGTCGGAGTTACTTGTTGCGCAGCATCGCTCCAGGCATTATCTGGGTCAATATGCGTTTCAATAATCAATCCATCGTAATTCAAATCCAAGGCTTGTTGCGAAACTTCTTGAATCATATCGCGCTTTCCGGTAATGTGCGAAGGGTCACAAATCAAAGGCAAATCTGGGAAACGATTCTGCAATTCAATCGCCAATTGCCACTCTGGAATATTTCTATATTTTGTTTTTTCGTAAGTTGAAAATCCTCTGTGAATCACACCTAGTTTTTTAATTCCCGCATTGTACAAACGTTCTACACCACCAAGCCACAAAGCCAAATCTGGATTTACAGGATTTTTCACCAACACAATTTTGTCTGTATCTTGTAAAGCATCCGCAATTTCTTGAACCGCAAACGGATTTACGGTCGTTCTCGCGCCAATCCACAAAACGTCGATATCGTGTTCCAAAGCCAATTTTACATGGGCTGCATTTGCAACTTCTGTTGCCATCAGCAATCCCGTTTCTGCTTTTGCTTTCTGCAACCATTTTAATCCAATCGCGCCAACCCCTTCAAAACCACCCGGACGCGTTCTTGGTTTCCAAATTCCCGCGCGGTAAATGCTGACGTCAGAATCTTTTAATTCGTGTGCAATTTTCAAGACTTGTTCTTCAGTTTCTGCACTGCAAGGTCCTGCGATTACTAGCGGATGTGATAAATTGAAATCATCTAGCCACGTTCTTAATTGTTTTGAATTTTCCATTTTTATTTTTGGTATTTCTTTGGATTTCCAAAGTTAGTTATTATTTAGTTTTTGTTTTTTTACACAGATTTAAAGAATATTTAAACGCAAAGTCCGCAAAGATTTTTCGCAAAGTTTGCAAAGATGAAAATCTGTGAAAATCATTTTAATTTGTGGCACTTATCTTTTTAATCTGTGAATCTGCGGTTATTTTTTTTAAAGCCGTCTAATTGCTTCCGCTATTTTTTCCTCCTTAATACATAATGAAAATCGGATATAACCTTCGCCGTTGCTTCCGAAAATAGTCCCTGGCGTGATGAAGATGTTTTTTTCTATTAAAATGCTATCGATAAATTCTTCAGAAGATTTGATTCCTTCAGGTAATTTTGCCCAAACAAACATTCCTACGGACTTTTTATCAAACGTGCAATTCAATTTTTCTGCCAATTCAAAAATCAAATTTCTGCGCTTTTCATAAATTTCGCTTTGGGCGTCAAACCATTCTTTGCCGCATTTTAAAGCTTCAATCGCGCCTTTTTGGATTCCGTAAAACATCCCGCTGTCCATATTGCTTTTTACTTTTAAGATGGCATCGATAAATTCTGATTTTCCCGAAACCATCCCGATTCGCCAGCCTGACATATTAAAAGTTTTGCTCAAAGAATTTAATTCCAATGCGATATCTTTTGCACCTTCCACTTGAAAAATCGACATCGGTTTTTCGTTCAAAACAAAACTGTACGGATTGTCATTGACCAAAACGATTTGGTGTTTCTTCGCAAAAGCGATTAATTTTTTAAATAATTCTAAATTTCCATTCGCTCCTGTTGGCATATTTGGATAATTGATCCACATCAATTTTACTTTTGACAAATCCTGTTTTTCGAGCAATTCCAAATTTGGTTGCCAATTTTTTTCTTCCAATAAATCATAAAAAATGGATTTTGCTCCCACCAAATTCGTCACAGAAGCATACGACGGATAACCCGGATTCGGAATCAAAACTTCGTCGCCTTCATTCAAGAAAGCCAGTGAAATATGCATAATTCCTTCCTTCGAACCCATCAAAGGCAAAATTTCTGAATTGATATCTAACGAAACATCGAATTGTGTTTTATAGAAATCGGCAATGCCTTTTCGCAATTCTGGCAATCCTTGATAACTTTGATATTCGTGCGCTTTGTCATCATCCATCGCCTTTTTCATCGCTTCGATTGCAGTTTTTGGCGGTGCCAAATCAGGACTTCCGATTCCCATATTGATGACTGGTTTTCCTTCGGAAATCATCTGGCGCACTTCACGAAGTTTTCTTGAAAAATAATATTCTTCCACCGTATTCAAGCGATTGGCAAATCCTTTTCCTGAAATCACATCGGTATTTAAAATGGTATTGCTCATAATCTTAGCTTTTTCTTCCGTTTTTATATTCGCCTAAAACCTTGAAATGCGTGGTCATTAATTCCAAAATCGATTTTGCTTTTTCATAATGTTTATATTTTTCAAAAACCACATCCACAAAAAATGAATACTGAAACGGACTCTCAATTATCGGCATCGATTGGATTTTTGTCAGATTCAATTTGCAGTTGTTCATCACATTTAAAATTGTGGCCAAACTTCCTGGCGCGTCGTCCAATTCAAATTTTATCGACGCTTTGTTGATTTCTTCTTTTGGCAAAACTTTATTTTGCGTTTTTAAAATTACGAAGCGCGTTTTGTTGCTTTTTACGGTATGAATTCCGGCTGCTAAAATATCCAAACCAAACATTTCTGCTGCAATCGGACTGGCAACGGCGGCAATATTTTTCAATTGGTTTTCTTGGATTCTTTGCGCTGTTTCTGCCGTGTCGCCACTTTCCACCAATTTGATATGCGGATAATTTTTAAAGAATTCGCCACATTGCAAAAGTGCAATTGGATGCGAATGTACTTCCTTGATATCTTCAATTTTCTGTCCCGGCAAAACCATCAAATTCATGTGAATATCCAAATAATATTCGCCGATGATGTGCAAATTATTTCTGTCAATCAATGCATAATTTGGAATAATCGAACCCGCGATGGAATTTTCCAAAGCCATCACAGCTTTCTGCGTTTTATTCCCCACAAGGCTGTTTACCAAGGCATCAAACGACATACATTCGTCTAATTCCAAGCTTTCGCTGAAATATTCGTTGGCAACTTGGTGGTGAAACGAGCCTCTGATTCCTTGAATTGCAATTTTTGTTTCCATACATTTTGGGCAAAAAAAAATCCCGACTCACATCGGGATTTTTATATTGATTTTATAAATATTTTCTATTTAGATAACAACACGACAATCCCGTTTCTGTTTCCAGAAATAAAAAGAATTGCTAAAATAAAAACGGTTGCTTTGCATTTTTTGTTTTGTTATTTGGCTAAAGTAGAAAATATTGTTTTACGTTTTACAAAAGCTTTTAAAATTTTAAGAAATATTTACACTACAACGATTAAGAAACTCTATTAATTTTTCATCAGACACAATTCATAACTCATAACTCATATTTCATAAATCCTTTTTATTACTTTTGTTCAAAATCACAAATTATGTCAATCGAAGTTACATCAATTTCAAAAAATTACGGAAGCCAAAAAGCTTTGGACAACATATCTTTTTCGATTCAAAAAGGCGAAATCGTTGGTTTTTTAGGTCCGAATGGTGCTGGAAAATCGACGCTGATGAAAATCCTGACGACTTTTATTACAGCTGATTCTGGAAAAGCTTCTGTGAATGGTTTTGATGTTTCGACTTCCCAAAAAGACGTTCAGAAATCGGTTGGTTATTTGCCAGAACACAATCCGTTGTATCTTGATTTGTATGTTCGTGAATATTTGGCATTCAATGCTGATGTTTATAAAGTGGCAAAATCTCGAATTGAAGAAGTGATTTCAATGACTGGGTTGGCGCCAGAAAGCCACAAGAAAATCGGACAATTATCGAAAGGTTACCGTCAAAGAGTTGGATTAGCGACAGCTTTGCTTCACAACCCAGATGTTTTGATTTTAGACGAACCGACGACTGGTTTGGATCCGAATCAATTGGTGGAAATTCGGGAATTGATTAAAAATATTGGAAAAGACAAGACCGTTTTTCTTTCCACGCACATTATGCAGGAAGTAGAAGCGATTTGCGACCGCGTAATTATCATCAGCCAAGGAAAAATTGTAACGGACAAAAAGCTGAATAACTTGATGAGTGAAAAAGAGCAGGTTATTGAAGTGGAATTTGATTATAAGGTGGAAGAACAGTTGCTGAAAATGATTCCGAATTTAACTTCGCTTGTGAATACGCACGATATGATTTGGGAACTGACTTTTTCAACTTCAAAAGATATGCGTCCGGCGATTTTTGATTTTGCGCACGATAATGGATTGAAGACTTTGCAGTTGAATTTGAAGAATAAAAATCTGGAAGCTATTTTTAGAGATGCTACTCGAAAATAATTTTACCGCAGATTTGTAGATTTTTTTGCCACGAATTTCTAAGGATAAACCAAATGTCCTTGATATAATTGCGTGACTTCAATAATTGGAGGCGTGTTTTTCAAAACAATATTTCCTGTGCTGTAAATTGTTCCTGAGATTTTATTTATTGGATTTGCGATGATATCGTTGGAACTTCTTTGGAAGAATGTAACTTCGTTTGAAATTAAATCTGAACCATCGAAGCGGGCGTTTCCATCATAGAAATTTACGCTTAAATTTGTGGCTTTTCCAGAAATTTTAAAGAATGTAGATTTGTTATCTTCAATGGTCAAATTACTGCAATTCACTTCTAATTCAAAAGTTCCGGAAGCTGTGTTTGAAAACATTCCAGATTGCAAACTCAAAAGCGAAAAATTTAAAATTCCATCTGATTTTACTGCAAATTGCGAGGCCGAATAAACGTTGACCAAGGTTGGGGTTGTCACATAAACTTTTGTATTATTGTAATCTCGAACTAAATTACAGCCGTTTGAATTTCTTAAAAAAAGTTGCCCTTCGGAAACTTCAGCCGTGATTCCGCTCATTAAATTTTGTCCTGATTCTACGATTACTTTTGTTTCTGTCCCTTCTTTTATAATCAATTCAATACCTTCTGAGATATTGATTTTATTGAAATTTTCTACTTGAAATTCTTTATTGATTTTTGAACCAGATGTCTGAAGACAATCGCTTCCGTTTTCTGAATCACAGGCAAAAAGCACTATCGAAAGTAAAAATAGCAGCGTTTTAAAAATTGTTTTTTTCATCTTTCAACTATTTGATTATAACCGAATTCCAATACCAAATTCCAATCCTTCTGCTTTTGCTCCGTGTGTTTTTAATGCCATTGAGCCGAAAATTTTATCAGTAAAATAGTATTTCAAGCCGACTCTTTGGTAAAACGGGCCGAGATAATCAAAAGGCGAATAGACATAATAACCAACTTGTGTTTCAATCGAAAATCGATTTACAAAGAGTTCGTGACCAACAAAAACACCGACTCTCTTATAATCTGTGTCAGCGTCAATATTTTCATTCGGGTAAGCAACCGATTTGAATTTTATGTATTCTTCAAGATATTTCGAGGCAAAAAAATCGGTTCCGAATTGAAGCGCGCTTTTTCTTGAAAGTCGTTTTTCAATATTTGCAGAAAGCACGTAAAAGGGAAATGTGCCACTTCCGACGATGTCACTTTCATTGATTCCTGAACGGAAGGAAATATTGAATTTGACTGGTTGTTTTTTATAATTTACAGTATCAATTTTCCTTGCAAAACGCTGATTCTGCTCGTTTTTATCTAAAGAATAATTTACGCCTAAATTGATTGCCAAAGTATTTGTACTCGTGTTTGGCGACTGAATATTGGCATTTGAATGATGAAAAAAGCTTAAGCCAGCCTGAATTCCAATATTTTTAAAAAGGTTTTCTTTTTGGTAATTCAGCATAAAATAAGTCGAAGGCATCCATTTTGAGCCGTAAGCCAAATTCCTGAAATTGGTTTCTTTGTCATATGGATTTGTATTGTAAGCAATTCCTTGAGCAATTCGAAACGTCAGATTTCGGTTTAAAAAGTAAAAATTATAGTGACCGTACAATCCGTATAAATCGCCTAAAGTTTCATTTTTCGTATTTTCGTAATGAAACGAGCCCCCATAATCTGGGAAATTATAAGTTGATTCCCATTCTTTATTGCCAAAGGTTTTTTTGTTGAAACTGATTAGAATTCCGTCAGGATGTTCGGTAATCAAATGTCGGATTGTGTTGTTGTGCGGCAAGATGTTTCCGTAGAAATAATTGGCATCTACGGTATAAGTACTGCTTTGTTCTTGCGAAAAAAGATTCACAGAAAACATTAAAAAAAGGATGTATATTCGGATTTTTGGCACTTATAAATGTTTTTCAGTGCCAAAAATAACCAAATAAAACCACATGGCAAGCAGATTAAAAAATCGCAGACGCAATTGCCTTGATATTCTCCGCTTTTCCCATCGAATAATAATGCAAAACTGGAATTCCTTCTTTGATCAATTCTTTGCTTTGGTTGATGCACCATTCGATTCCGACTTGCTTCACCGCTTCTGGAGTTTCTGCACGAACGACAGACATAATCAATTCGTCAGGAATATCAACTTTAAAACGATGCGGTACCAAATTCAGCTGTTTTTTAGTTGCAATTGGCTTTAATCCTGGAATAATCGGGACGGTAATTCCTTCTTTTCTGCATTTGGCAACGAATTCGAAGAACTTTTTGTTGTCAAAAAACATTTGGGTAATAATATAGGAAGCTCCGTTTTTTATTTTTTGTTTCAAGAAATAAATATCGCTGTCCAAGCTTGGCGCTTCCATGTGTTTTTCAGGATATCCGGCCACGCCGATGCAGAAATTTGTGGCAGAAGAATTTTGCAATTCATCATCGAGATACATTCCTTTATTTAGGTTGGAAATCTGCGTAACCAATTCTGTCGCATAGTGATTTCCTTCTTTTTCTGGCTTGAAATACGTTTCGTTTTTCACCGCATCACCGCGCAAAGCGACCACGTTTTGGATTCCCAGGAAGTCCAAATCAATTAGGAAATTTTCGGTATCTTCTTTAGTAAATCCGCCACAAAGAATGTGTGGAATCGCATCGACTTGGTATTTATTTTGGATTGCAGAACAAATCCCAACCGTTCCTGGACGCTTTTTTACTACTTTTTTTTCCAATAAACCGCTTGGCAATTCTTTGTATTCGTATTCTTCGCGGTGATAAGTTACGTCAATAAATGGCGGATTGAATTCCATCAGCGGATCAATGCTGTCAAAAATCGACTGGATGTTTTGTCCTTTTAACGGAGGCAATATTTCAAAGGAAAACAATGGTTTTCCTTTTGCTTTTTCTATATGTTCGGTTACTTTCATTAAAAAGTTATGAATTATGAATTATGAACTAAAATCTGAAATCTTACGTCTGAAATCTAAAATTGTTAATCTGCAATATTTGGATTTAGCCATTTTTCGGCATAATCGTAAGAAACATTTCGGCGTTTCGCGTAATCTTCAACTTGGTCTTTTTTGATTTTTCCTAAGCCAAAATACTTGCTTTCTGGATTTCCAAAATAATATCCTGAAACGGAAGAAGCCGGCCACATCGCCATACTTTCTGTTAACGTCACTCCTATTTTTTCTTCTACTTTTAATAACTTCCAGATTGTTGGCTTTTCCAAATGGTCTGGACAGGCTGGATATCCCGGTGCAGGACGAATTCCTTTGTATTCTTCTTTGATTAAAGCTTCGTTATTCAAAACCTCATCAGAAGCATAGCCCCAGATTTCTTTTCTGATTTTTTTATGCAAATATTCGGCAAAAGCTTCTGCAAAACGGTCGCCCAAAGCTTTGACCATAATTGAATTATAATCGTCTAAGTTTTTCTCAAATTCCGCAGCTTTTTTATCAACTCCAAAACCTGTCGTCACGCAAAAAGCGCCCATATAATCTGTAATTCCAGAATCTTTTGGTGCTATAAAATCAGACAACGCAATATTTGGAGCGCCTTTTGTTTTCGCTGATTGCTGTCTTAATGTTAAGAAAGTTTGCAGATGTTTTCCGTTTTCATCAAATAATTCGATGTCGTCATCATTGATTTGATTCGCCGGAAAAATACCGTAAATTCCTTTTGCTTCGAGCCAATTTTCTTCTAATAATTGTTTTAGCATCTTTTGGGCATCATCAAACAAAATTACAGCTTGTTCGCCAACAACTTCATCCGTTAAAATATTTGGATATTTTCCGTGTAAATCCCATGTTCTGAAAAATGGCGTCCAGTCAATAAAATCAACCAATTCATCCAATTTTACTTCGATGGTTTTTGCTCCAATAAAATTCGGTTTTACTGGTTTGAAATTGTCCCAATCTAATTGTAATTTATTTTTTCGGGCTTCTTCAATTGTATGAAAGTTTTTGTCACGGCTTCTGTTCAAATAACCTTCACGAAGTTCGTCATATTCTGAACGAAGACTTTTAAAATAAGCTTGATTTGTGTTTTTATTAATTAAATTCCCAGCAACGGTTACAGCACGTGAAGCATCATTTACGTGGACGACAGTTTCGCGATATTCTGGTGCAATTTTCACGGCCGTATGTGCGCGCGAAGTTGTCGCCCCGCCAATCATGATCGGAATGCTGACATTCAACTTGTCCATTTGTTTGGCCAGATACACCATTTCATCCAATGATGGCGTGATTAATCCGCTCAAACCTATAATATCTACATTTTGTTCAATGGCAGTTTGAATAATTTTTTCGGGAGGAACCATTACACCAAGATCAATGATTTCATAGTTATTACAACCTAAAACTACGGCGACAATGTTTTTTCCTATGTCGTGAACGTCGCCTTTTACGGTTGCCATTAAGACTTTTCCAGCCGAGCTTGAAGAACCATCCTTGGTTGCTTCTATATAAGGTAGCAAATATGCAACGGCTTTTTTCATAACTCTTGCTGATTTAACTACTTGCGGCAAGAACATTTTTCCGCTTCCGAATAAATCTCCGACAACGTTCATTCCAGTCATCAAATTGATTTCGATAACTTCGATTGGTTTTGTGGCTAATTGTCGCGCTTCTTCAATATCGGTTTCTATAAATTCATCGATTCCTCTGACTAAGGCGTGCGTCAATCTTTCTTGAATTGGAAACGAACGCCATTCTTGGGCTTGTTTTTCCGTAACTTCTTTAGTATCGCCTTTGATATTTTCGGCAAAAGTCAGCAATCTTTCGGTTGCGTCGTCTCTTCTGTCGAGCAAAACATCTTCAACATGTTCTAATAAATCTTTTGGAATTTGGTCATAAATCTCTAGCATTTCTGGATTTACGATTCCCATTGTCATTCCGTTTTGGACTGCATAATATAGAAAAACCGAGTGCATTGCTTCACGAACTCTGTCGTTTCCACGGAAAGAAAAGGAAACATTGCTCACGCCTCCGCTGACACTCGCATGCGGAAGATTTTCTTTAATCCATTTTGTAGCTCGGAAAAAATCTACTGCATTTTGGCGGTGTTCTTCCATTCCGGTTGCAACTGGAAAAATATTTGGATCGAAAATTATATCTTCCGCTGGAAAACCTACTTGATCGACCAAAACGTCATACGATCTTTTGCAGATTTCAATTCTCCTTTCGTAATTATCAGCTTGGCCTACTTCATCAAACGCCATCACAATTACCGCCGCGCCATATTTTTTAATCAATTTTGCCTGACGGATAAAGTTTTCTTCTCCTTCCTTTAAACTGATGGAATTGACTACACTTTTTCCTTGGGCGACTTTCAAACCAGCTTCGATAATTTCCCATTTGGAGCTATCAATCATCACAGGAACTCTAGAAATATCCGGCTCAGAAGCTATTAAATTCAAGAAAGTAGTCATCGCGTGAACGCCGTCAAGCATTCCTTCGTCCATATTGATATCGATGATTTGTGCACCGCCTTCTACTTGAGCTCTGGCAATATCCAACGCTTCTTCGTATTTCTCTTCTTTTATTAAACGCAAGAATTTTCGAGAACCGGTTACGTTTGTACGCTCACCGACATTCACGAAAATACTTTCGGGTGTAATAATGAGCGGTTCTAATCCGGAAAGTTTTAAATGTTTTTTACAATCGACATCTGCCATTTTGTGTTCTTCTACTTTTATCCTGCAAGGTTTTTGAAGCCTTGTAGGTTTGTTTTTTTTTATTGTTATTCTACTTTGTCGATTCAATACCTACAAGGTTTGAAAAACTTGCAGGAATGCTATACTGGCTCTACGATTCTTGGTGAATATTCTTTTGCGACTTCGGCAATCAGGCGGATGTGTTCTGGGTTTGTCCCGCAACATCCTCCTATAATATTAATCAAATTATCTTCAAGATATTCTCTGATCAAAACCTGCATTTCTTCTGGAGTTTGGTCGTATTGCCCGAAAGCATTTGGCAAGCCAGCATTGGGATGCGCCGAAATATTGAATGATGTATTATGAGAAAGTCTTTGTAAATAAGGCTTCAATTGATCTGCTCCCAAAGCGCAATTAAATCCGACGCTTAATAACGGAATGTGCGAAATAGAAATCAAGAAAGCTTCGACAGTTTGGCCAGAAAGCGTTCTGCCAGAAGCATCTGTAATTGTTCCAGAAACCATAATTGGAATATTCAAATTCCTTTCTTCTTTGACTTCTTCGATAGCAAAAAGTGCGGCTTTTGCGTTTAACGTATCGAAAATAGTTTCTACCAATAAAATATCAGAACCGCCATCAATCAAGGCTTCTACTTGCTGTTTGTAAGCAATTCTTAAATCGTCAAAAGTCACGGCTCTATAACCAGGATCGTTTACGTCTGGCGACATGCTTGCCGTTCTGTTTGTCGGACCGATGGAACCTGCGACGAAGCGTGGTTTGTCTGGATTTTTTGCGGTGAATTCGTCAGCGACTTCTTTGGCTAATTTTGCGGATTCATAGTTTAATTCATAAACCAGATCTTCGAGATGGTAATCTGCCATTCCGATTGTGGTTCCAGAGAATGTATTGGTTTCCACGATGTCGGCACCAGCTTCAAAATATTGGCGGTGTACGTCTTTGATAGCTTGCGGTTGGGTTAATGACAATAAATCGTTGTTTCCTTTTAACGGATGTGGAAAATCTTTGAATCTTTCGCCACGGAAATCTTCTTCAGAGAAATTATAGCGCTGGAGCATTGTTCCCATCGCGCCGTCGAGGACGAGGATTCTTTCTGAGATGGCTTTGTGTATGTCTGACATTTTTTTTCGGTACTAATTGTTACACAATGGTTCTGTTGAAACCAAAAGTTCAATACCTTTTCTCAGATAGCCCCGATTGCAGCGGAAATCAAAAAAATTTCTTCTTTAGAAATTTTTTTTATTGCAGCGGAAAGCGGGAAAATGGATTGCTGAAAAAGCAATGACCATTCGCTTCTAAGAAAAATTATAAATATCGATATGTTGTCAGGAAAGTGAGGAAAAACCTAGGTTTTATTCGCTTGTTATCTTTTCCGCAATGCGGATAGAATGTAGCACCTTCTTTAAGTTAAAGGGTTGCTAAGGCTTCATCGGGTCTATTCCCTCTGCCTTTCGTGATAACTGTCAATATGTTTATGAACACTGCAAAGTAATGCAATATGTTTGTGTTTTGCAATAGCAGGAGAAAATTATATTGCGATTTTTAATTCGGGCTTTTCAGCGATTTGGATTATTTTCTTTAGAATAGTTTCAGAAATTGTTTCTTTTTTTGTTGGATTGATGAAGAAAAAATCTTTTCCGAATTTCTTTAAGTTGGCGTTTATTGAAGCGTTGAAATCTGCTGGAAGCGTTTCTATCGTTGGATTTATGCTGATGATATCAAAATCATTTTGGAGCAATTCGAAATATTCTGGAAGCAGATCGTCAGTTTCTGTGGTGTCAATTGCGATTAGGTTTTCGAGTTCGTTTTCTTGGACGAAATTGATGATGTCTTCAACTTTGAAGGGAATTCCGAATTTTATGAAATTAGCTTCCCAAGAATTTTTTACAGTTGGTTTTTCGAAAAAAGCGACTGTCGAATTGGTGATTATTGGAAGCCTTGCTTCTAGATTTTTAGTTGAAAGGAAGGAATTTTGGTTGGAAAGCACTTGGTTTATCAAGGAACTTCCGACGGTTTCGATTCCGAAGAGGATGATATTTATTTTTTTTGCTGACATGATTTTTTGGTTTTAAACACAGATTTCACTGATTTACTGAGATTTTTTTTACCGCAGATTTAAGGATTTCTTTTGATACAGATTAGAATAATTTGAGGATTTTTAGTTTGTTGTTTTGCCACGAATTGCTTGAATTTCACTAATTTTTATTTTTAGCTCTTCGGTGAACTTTTGCCTCTTGGCTAATTTCTATTGCCTAAATAAAAAAGAACTGCTTTTGACTGGCGATCAAAAGCAGTCTTTTCAACAAACAAACAATAAAACAAACTAAACAATATTGTGATTTATGCTTTAGGCAGCATAATTATATTCTTTGAATAAAATCAATTCGACTGGCGTTGGATTGACTAAATTGTCATAAATGGGGCATTTTTGCTGTACCAATTTCAACCACGTTTGAAGTACTTTCAGAGAAACATCTGTGCTTGGTTTCAAGATGATTTCAATTTTATTGAAGCCGATTCTCTCTTCTTGGCTGACAGTTCCTGTGATTTCTACTTGTAAAGATTTTAAATTAATGCCTAATTCTGCTGCCACATTTTGGCCCACAGCATTAATACATCCTGCTAATCCGGCAAGGATATATTCAAAAGGATTTGGCCCTTCCAGTTCTGGAAATCTGGCATTGTTGCTGATTCTCACATCAGCATTTTGTGTTTTCACAACGAACTGTTCGTTGCTTCTTGAATATCCTAAGACGTTTATAGCTTTCATAATTTTTAGTATTGAGGTATTAGTATTGAGTATTGAGATAAAATAAAAAAGTCCTTTTGGCTGGCTTACCAAAAGGACTTTACACATGAATATAAACAGAGATTAAGTCGTTTTCTTTTGGCAATAGAGTTTCAGGTGGCAATAAATCCACATTTGTTTTTTACAGCAAATCATCATCGTTGTGTTCATCTTTTATCTTTTTTTAACCTCCTCAAAAAATTAATTTTGAGGAGGAGAATTGAAATGGTTTGAGTTAGTTAATAGAGAATTTCAATTCTGGTATTTTTAATTCTTGATTTATTTCCAAAAAAAAAACCTCTGCGTTTCGGCAGAGGCTTTTTGCTATATTTTAAAAAATTAAAATTTGGCAATAGTACGCTCTGCGGGAGTTTTCCACATCTTACAGTACATATGACAAATAATAGTTTTCATTTTGTTACTTTTTGATGGTGCAAACTTCAGAACTATTTTTGGATTTGCAATGAAAAAAATCAAACTTTAACATTTCGAAAGCTTGGTATATATATTTAAATACTACGTATTTACTTTTTTGGATTTTAACATTCAGAAGAAAAAAAAGTTAAGAATAATTTGCAAGTCAATTCCATTTCATACATTTGCAGTCGAAATCAAGAAGAGGAAAAATTTGTACTGATTGCAACCTCTGATACTGGAAAAAATCTGGTATCGTAAAAATGCTAAAGCAGAAAAACTCTCCTTTAGCCTTTCCGACAAATTTTCTGATTCCAAAAAAATAAAATTTTTATGGCTTATTTATTTACGTCAGAGTCTGTGAGCGAAGGGCATCCAGATAAAATTGCTGACCAAATTTCTGATGCATTAATCGATAATTTCTTGGCTTTTGATGCTGAATCAAAAGTGGCTTGTGAAACTTTGGTAACAACAGGACAGGTTATTTTAGCTGGAGAAGTAAAATCAAAAACATATTTAGACGTTCAACAAATCGCTCGTGATGTGATCAAAAAAATTGGTTACACAAAGAGCGAATACATGTTTGAGGCAAATTCTTGCGGTGTTTTATCTGCAATTCACGAACAATCACAAGATATCAACCAAGGTGTTGACAAGGCAAATAAAGAAGATCAAGGCGCTGGCGACCAAGGAATGATGTTTGGTTATGCAACTAATGAAACTGAAAATTATATGCCTTTGGCTCTTGATTTATCTCATGCTTTGTTGAGAGAATTGGCTAATTTGAGAAGAGAAAATTCTGAAATTACTTATCTGCGTCCAGATGCGAAATCGCAAGTGACTTTAGAGTATTCTGACGATAACAAACCACAACGAATTGATGCGATTGTTATTTCAACGCAACATGATGATTTTGCTCCAGAAGCAGAAATGTTAGCTAAAATCAAGGCTGATTTAGTGGCTATTTTGATTCCTAGAATTAAAGCAAAATACCCTCAATATGCTCATTTATTCAATGATGATATTACGTATCACATTAATCCAACTGGGAAATTCGTAATTGGCGGACCTCACGGTGATACTGGCTTGACAGGAAGAAAAATTATCGTTGACACGTATGGCGGAAAAGGAGCTCACGGTGGTGGTGCTTTTTCTGGTAAAGATCCAAGTAAAGTAGACAGAAGTGCGGCTTATGCTACGCGTCATATTGCTAAAAACTTGGTTGCTGCTGGTTTGGCTGATGAAGTTTTAGTTCAAGTTTCTTATGCTATTGGCGTTGCAAAACCAACTTCAATAAACGTCGTTACTTATGGAACTTCTAAAGTAAATTTGACTGACGGAGAAATCAGTAAAAAAGTAGAAACAATTTTCGACATGAGACCTTATTTCATCGAACAAAGATTGAAATTAAGAAATCCGATCTATAGCGAAACTGCTGCTTACGGACACATGGGAAGAACGCCTGAAACAGTTACAAAAACATTCAGAACCCCAAATGGTGAAGAAAAAACAGTTACTGTTGAATTGTTTACTTGGGAAAAATTAGACTTCGTTGATAAAGTAAAAACGGCTTTCGGAATTTAAATTCAAAATAGTTTTAGACATAAAAAAACCTTCAGTTTGCGCTGAAGGTTTTTTGTTTTTATGAGGTTTTAATAACTCCCGTTTTTCATTTTTTCGAGTACCGTTTCTAAATCTGCTTTTGTTTCCTCATCCATCGTTTCAGAGAATTTCAAAGCTTGTTCTTGTGTAGAAATTGCTTTTTGTTTTTCTCCATTTTTATAATAAAGCTGGGCTAAAGTATCTAAATAATACGGATTGTTTTTCTCAATTCTCAAACTCGATTCTGACCATTTGATGGCTTTTTTAACCGATTCTGGATTCTTAGATTTCTCTACCACAAACCAAGCCGTTTCATTTGACGCATTCGAAAAATAGTTTTTAAACATTGTCCATTCTTCATACTCTTGGCTGCTTTGGGTTCTTGACGAATAGAGTCCGTCTAAAATTTCAATGTCATTATTTCCCTTAAAAATGCTGTTGAAAAAAGCATCATATTCTCCGACATAATTCTGTTCTGAAGTCGAATAAGAATTCAGCAATCTGAAATAATCAATTTTTGATTTGTAATCTCCAGCCTGTTTTTCAAGTACTCTTTTATAAACTTCTAAAATTCTAGCTTTATAAGAATCAGAAGCTTGATCTCCAAATTCAGTAATATGATTCGAAATTGCTCTTGGCAACTCAGCTTCGATTGTTGCAGGATAATCTCCATAATATTCAACAACATTTGCATCTTGTCCACTCAATTTTCGTTGCTCAATAATGATCTCATTGTAATGTTTCAGCAAATAATCAATTGCTTTAAAATTTGCTTCGTCATAAACTCTTGCCTCGTTAAAAATATGCTTGTAAAAACCAATGCCTTTGATTTCAGCCAAAGCAACTTTTACAAAATCTAGATCAGGTTTTGTGTCTTTTGCGTGATTTTTTACAATGTTTTCCCAAACCGAAAGCATTTTCTTCTTGTCGAAAATTGGTTTTGTAAAAACAGTTTCGTTTGGAGAATAATCCATATCATAAGCTGTGGTTTCAACGGTTTGATCTTCAGAAACTGGCGCAGCGACTTCAACAACAGGCTGAGCGGTAACTGTTTCGGCAACAGAACCATAATAACCATCTTCTGGAAGCGAAGCAAAAGCTTTTAGTATTTCAGATTCTTTTGATTTAGAATTTAGTGCCTTGTGCAAATCAACAAGTGCCTTTGTTCGTTTTAAATCTGGGTTGATCGAACTGTAATAAACTTCAAAAAGGGAAGCATTTTTAGAAATATTGCCTTTCGTCTGGCTTAAAACAGTACCTTCTCCATCGACAATAACAATAGAAGGATTGTCTTTAATTTTATTTTTCGAAGCCCAAGTTTTGTCTTTAGCATTGGCTAAATAATAATTGTATTTGTCGTATTCTATGTTGTCTGTATACGAACTGTAAGAACCAATCGAGTATTGCTGATTCTCAATAAAAGTATTAAATTCTTCTTTAGCTTTTTTATTATCGGGATCATAATTGATCACTAAAAATTTGGTCTTGTCGTTTTTCGTAGCTCCAATTGCTTTGCTCAAATCAGATTCAATTCTAAATTTGAAATCATAAACGGCCACAGTAGAATCAACTGACTGCGGATAAATACTCCATCTGTCGCTTTTTCCCGGATAAGTCCAATTGGTTTCTGTTTTGGTTTCAATCGGCTTTATGGAAGGTGTTTTTTTCTCTTGCTTTTCACTTTCCATGATAAAAGTCAAGGGATTTGACTTGCCATTTTCGCTGACAACCAACTGTTTTTTATCGTTTAAATAGCCCATCAATTTTACTTTCCCTAAATAATTTGGGCTGTATTCAATTTGGATTTCATTAGCGTCGCGTGGCAACGTAAATTTAGAAATCTGTGTTTTCCCTTCATAATCTTCTTTTGCCAAGTAGAAAAACTCCTCGCGGTTGATTTCAAAAACCAGCTCTTTTGCTTCTTCTCCTTCTGCGCCTGAGAAAAATTCTGCAAAACTTTTATAAGTTGGCTCTGCTTTTCCTGTTTGGGTTCCGATGTAAATCCCAGTGTAATAATACATGTAGTCGCCAAATAATTTCACTTTGACTTTGCCTTTTGCAGGATTGGCTTCTGGTGAAAAAGAAACAGCGAATTCTGAGTCGCTTGAATTGTTGTTGTTAAAATGCAACGTGTCGTTTTTCACTTCGTAATCGCCATAAAAAACCACAAGCTCATACTTGTTATTTTCCTTGATATTTAATTTGATCTTCTGCCCTTTTTCATTGGTAACATAAGATCCTTTTTCGACTTGGGAATAGGAAATTGCGGAAAGAAAAAGCAATGATCCCAGATAGAGTTTATTCATAAAACGGCTTTGTTTATTGTTGTCTATAACAAATATAACCTATTTTGAAGAAAAAGAATACGTTAATTTCCTACACCAAGCTTCTTTTAAAAATAAATTTTATGGAATATCGAAGTCCCTAGCCCGGATTGCCGCGGAAAGCTTTTTGAAATCTGGGCCTATTGTTTTTTTGGCTGGCACAGCGACCAAAGGAAGCTCTTGCCAGCCAATTAAAAACAAAGGCCTGGATGAAAAAACTTGCAGCAGAAAGCCGGATTAGCTTCTTACAAACTATATCTCAAGGAGAAAATAATATACCTCGGCTGCACTCGATATTGTGAAGTTCGGGAATAAAATTGGTCAAAACTGTCGTCGTTCAGCGTGCGCGTATTTAACAAGTTTGTGGCTCCGATTTTATACTCAAATTTGCTGTCTTTCTTTTGGTAAGAAAAATTTGCCGACAGAAAATCATATTGGTTATCGACTGTTTTTGAGCGGTTTGTATATTTATTAAATTCATATTCGGCCTTAAAAGAAAAGGCATCGAGAAAATAATATTCTAAGTTGGCGAATGGAGAATTGTTGTAAAAAACATCGTTTCTATATTCATTTATAGTTACGGCATAACCAATTTCCAAGCTTGGCAGATTCTTAAAATTGGTCGAAAAGCTCAAGTTATAATTCTGCGTAAAAGTTTCATTTGCCGTCGGAACTTGGGCACTTGTAAGTCTGTCAATTTGTATATTATTCTGCTTCGCCCAATTTAGAGAAGCGCTCACGGAAGCTTTGTAAAATCTCGCAAAAGATCTTCCGTATCGCAAGGAACCGGAAAGTGTTTCATCGGCAAAATTAGAATTGAACGGTGTGGAACTTTGGTAAATTCCGTCAAATTGGGCGATTCTTTTTACTGCATCGACTCTCTTATTGTAATTGATTCGCCCGGAAACATTAGTCTGGTTGAACATATTGAATTTGAAATAGCTCAAAGTATGGTTTTGGCTGAGCGCATTTTCAAGATTTCGATTTCCCATGAAAAGGCTCTTGTAACTGGAAAGAATATTTCCTTGTGCAAGCTGCGCGATGTCTGTAAAATCATTCTGCAGATTGAAATTATAAGTCAGCGTTTCTGATTTTTTAATTTGGTATAAAGCATAAACATCTGGCAAAACTCTGAAGAAATTTTGCTTGAAATCAGAACCTAGCTGCTGATTGTTCATCGAATAGCTGTGCAAGGCGACACCCGGATTGAACGTGAATTTTCCGGTAATAAATTTGTAATGCAAGCCTAAAAAGACATCGTTGAAAGCGTAATTTACGTCGTTATTATTTTCAGCTTCATTTAAGTCATTTCTATTTCCTGAATCTAAAATCTGGAAAATGTGCGAGTTGAAATTTTGATAAGAATACGTATTTCCTAAAGTCAAATTTATATTGCTTTTCGGAGTCAACATATAGTAATAATCAAGCTTCGCATCAATTTTATTTGTTTTTATAAATCGGTTTTGATTGACGTCATTTCGTTGCTGGCCTAAAACATAGCCTGGCAATTCGTAAGGTTGCAACTGAAAATTTGCATTATAAAAAGGATCCTCTTCTTGATAAACATGCTGCATTTCAAAAGCAAGCACATTTTTGTCATTCAACGTATAATAGTAGTTCAAATTTTGATTTATCGCTATCGGATTCTGTTTTTTATTCGTATAAATATCTTGAACCAAAGTAGTGCCGCGCGTGGTCTGCTCGCTCAACAATCCTACGTTTTCATCTTGTTTTGAGGTTTTCAAAAGTACGTCATAATCAAAATGCAGTTTTTCATTCGGCACATAACTTGAACTTAATTTGAACAATCCAAGACTTGATTTTTGCAATGATTTTTCAGCAGAAATTTGTTCAGAATCAACATTTCCTTGCGCATCTAAAACTGTGTTTCTAGAATTGGTTTCCATTTCAGTATCGCTGGAATTCAAGATTCCGAAACCGCTGATTGTCCACGCTTTTGAAGGATTGTAGCTGAAATTTGCTGCGCCAAATCTGGTCTCGATTTCTTTTGCGCGGTTATTTCGCATCATCGCAATTCCCAAATCATTAGAACCGACATTGAAATTGGTTCCGCCTTTGCGCATAATGCTTCGAAAACCTCCTGTAAATTTGAAATAATCTTGTATCGTAAAAGGAAGCTCTCCGATATTATTAAAGTTCCCGAGCAGATTTATGCTGTATTTCGGACTATAATAAAACAGTTTTGGGTTTGCAATATAACGTTCTTCTTCATGCCCAACGCCTATTCCTGCAGTCAAATCTCCGAACCAGAAATTCTTTTTCCCTTTTTTCAATTTGATGTTCATCGCCACGTTTTCCTCATTGTTTTCAAGACCTTTCAATTGGCTTACTTCGTTGTAATTCCTTAAAACTTGAACTTTATCGACGGCATCCGCTGGAATATTCTGCACGCCTAATTTTGTGTCGCCGTCAAAAAAATCTTTTCCGTCGACCATCAATTTAGAAACTGCTTTTCCTTCCACTTCAATTTGTCCGTCTTTATTAACCTCAACGCCTGGAAGCTTTTTCAAGATGTCGCCGAGTTTTCGTTCGGTTCCGTTTGTAAACGAATCTGAATTGTAAATTATCGTGTCGCCTTTGATGGAAACTGGCATTTCATGAACGATTTCCACCTGTTCTAAATCGACGCCTTCCTGCATGACAATATTTTGGATGATATTTTCAGAAGCCGTTTTCAGTTCTATTTCCTTAGGCTGAAATCCGATAAAGCTGACCTTGATTTTATACGAAGAATTAGCCTTCAATGACAGCTGAAATTTCCCTTTGTCATTGGTAATCGCATAAGAATCCATGGCATTTGTCACTTGATTCACCGCCATGACATTTGCCATCTCCAAACCAGCCGCTTTTGAATCGACAATCAATCCTTCAAATCGTATATTTTGGCCTTTTGAAGCAAACGAAAAGAGTAGGAAAATAACGAGGGAAATTATTTTTTGCATAATAAAATTGTAAGCTGTGAAGATATGAAATTCTTTTATTTGTAAGTGTTAACCTCCAATTTTGATGTTGATATTTCCTTTGGAATCCTTCATGCTTTCCATTTGCTTTTCAACAATTCTGTCGTATTCTTTTTGATTCACTTTTTTGCCTTTATTTGGCCTCTTGATTTCATTTTTCTCTTTTGAATTTAGAGTGATTTTTGAGCACAAAAAAATTGTAAGTCCGTTATTCGCTTCTAAAATCAAGCCTGGCAATCCCCAATATTGATCTGGCCCTTGACTCACAGGGATTTCTGGCGTATACCAAACCGTAATAATTTGCTCTTTTGGTTCGACAACAGAAATAAATTGCGTTTTTCCATTTCCTTTATTCTTTTTATTTTCTTCATATTCCTTCATGTCTTCTTCAGAAACTGGAATTACCGCAACGGCTTTGTGACAAGTATAATTTCCGATTTTCTTGGTTTCGCTTTCTAATTTCCAATTCCAAACTTTCAAAGAATCTACTATTAAAAATTCTTTGCCAAAAACATCTTCTTCTGAAATTTGTATTTTTTCTTTTACATTTTTATATTTTTTGCCATCAGTATTTCCTTTAAAAACGACTACGTTCATGGAAGAATTTGGTTTCGGAGCTTCTAATTTTTCCTCTTGAAGATAAACAGATTCGTATTTGTTAAAATTCAGAACGAACGTTTTCTCAAAAGCTTTTTTCATTGATTCTTGAAGTTTCTGCTTCATCTCTTCAGGCATTCCATCAGAATTATTGATTTGGATTTTGTCACCCAACAAAGTTTTTGATTCATAAACTGCCTGGCCGTGAAAATCTTGCGCACTAGTTAAACTGAAGCAAAACAGGCTTGCTAATAGTACTAAATTGGTAATTACTTTTATCATGATTATTTATTTTAGATTACATTGCAAATAACTTTACAAAAAATCACACTTTGGGTTAACCAAAGTTAACGATTGTTAACAGCGAATTTTGAATGCAATTTGTTTCTACTTTTGAAAAATGAAATTAAAGAATTACAACTATATTTTGCTTTTTATAACCATTACGATTCTGGCAACCATCGGTTTACAGATTTATTGGAATATAAAAAATTATGCAGAAAATGAGCGCCGTTTGATTAATGACGTGCAAGTTGCTTTTGATAATTCTATTGAACACTATTATGCTGAAGACGCTAAAAATAATGTCATGTCTTTTATTAGCAATGACAGCCTGAAAGACACGAATTTTATTGAAAAAGCGTTTACAGATACCGCTTTCACTAATAATATTCCGGGCAGCAAACATCCGGTTGAAAAAAGGACAAAAGCTTTTACGACTGCATTTTCAATCAATGATTCGATTACTAAAAAATCAAACGACACCACAAATTCAATACGTTTTAAATTAAAAAAAGCACATGCCAGTCAAATTACGTCTGTGCGAGTTATCAGAGGGAAAAAAGCTGCGGACAGCCTTTCGAATATTGAAAATTTTACCAATAAAATTATTGTTTCGTTGTTTCAAGATTCATTGGAATTGGAAAAAATTGCCAAAGCTTTTGACAAGGAAATTCTTCGAAAAAGTATAGCTGTCGATTATGAAATCCAGCAAATCAAAAAAGATTCTATTTTTCAAAAAATCAATCCAAACAAAAATGCGTCTTTACCGCTAAGCACATTTGGAAATTCAAGCGTACTGCCACAAAACCAGAAATTAAAACTGCTTTTTTCAAATCCTGTTATTTTGGTATTGAAGCGAAGTTTGGTTGAAATTGTGCTTTCGTTTTTGCTATCGCTTTCGATAATTTCTTGCCTTCTTTATCTTTTGCGAACGATAAACCGCCAGAAAAAAGTCGATGAAATTAAAAATGATTTGATTAGCAATATTACGCATGAATTTAAAACGCCGATAACGACAGTTGCCACGGCAATTGAAGGTTTACGGAATTTTAATGACGTAAATGATGCTGCCAAAACAAAACGTTATCTCGATATTTCTAGTGATCAATTGAAGAAGTTGGAAATTATGGTAGAAAAATTATTGGAAACCGCTTCAATTGATACTGACAAATTGGTTTTGCAGAAGGAAAATGTAAATCTAATTCCGGTACTGAAAAATCTTGCCGAAAAACATAAGATGATTTGTCCAAGCAAGACTATTTCTTTTGAATCTGAAATGGAACAATTACTAATTTCTGCGGATGTTTTTCACTTAGAAAATGCTATCTCCAACTTAATTGACAATGCTGTAAAATATGGCGGAAACGCAATTTCAGTAAATCTATCTTACAACAAAAAACAAATCGAAATCAGAGTTGAAGACAACGGAAATGGAATTGAAAAAAGCCAGCGCGAGAAGATTTTTGATAAGTTTTACCGCATTCCAAAAGGAAATATTCACGACGTAAAAGGCTTTGGGATCGGTTTGTTTTATTCTAAAAAAATCATCGAAAAACATGATGGAAAACTAGAACTTATCGTAACTAATTGGACCACTTTTAAAATCACGCTTCCTGATGTCTGAAAAAATAAAAATAATTTTAGCCGAAGACGAACCAGCGCTTGCCCAAATTATAAAAGAAAGTCTGGAAACTAGAAATTTTGAAGTTATTCTTTGCAAAAATGGCGAAGAAGCTTCTGCAGAATTCTTGAAAAGCAAGCCAGATATTTTAGTTTTAGATGTGATGATGCCTAAAAAGGACGGATTTACTTTAGCTAAAGAAATACGAAAAATTGACAAAAAAACGCCTATTATTTTTCTTACGGCAAAATCACAAACACAAGATGTAGTAGACGGATTTCATTTTGGAGGCAATGATTATCTCAAAAAACCATTCAGCATGGAAGAATTGATTGTCAGAATCCATTCGCTTTTAGATCGAATTTCTTTAGAAAAAACTGAAGAAAACCTTCAAATCGGAAGTTATATTTTCAATAGCAACAAACAAACTTTGCATCATTCTGACGAAATAATTTCACTGACGCACCGAGAAGCTTCTTTGCTTCAGCTTTTGATTGAAAACAAAAATGACATTCTAGACCGCTCTATAATATTGAAAAAAATCTGGGGCGATGATGACTTTTTTAACGGCCGAAGCATGGATGTTTTTATTACGAAGCTTCGAAAAAAGCTACACCTTGACCCAAATATTCATATTATAAACATTAGAAATCAAGGCTATAAATTGATAGATTAAGTTTTATTTTTCAGCATTTACGACAAGATCCATTATAAGCGGTTCATGGTATCTTTCTTTGCCTTCCTTGTATATTCTTCGATTGCAATCTATGCCTTTTTATTGAATTATATAAGATTTTTAGTTCCCCATTCTAAAACTTGGTCTTCCGCCATTGCTCTTAAACTGCTCGCGCATTTCTTGCATTTTTTTAGTCACGGTTTCGTCATATTCGTTTTGCGTAATCACTTTTCCTTTTGTCGGTTCTTTTATCGTGGCTTTTTCCTTCGGATTCAAGACTATTTTAGAACATAAAATTACTGTTTTTCCATCGCTGACTTCCAAAATCAAGCCTGGTAATCCCCAATAACTTTCAGGTCCTTGGCTCACAGGAATTTCTGGAGCATACCAAGCCGTGATCGCAACTTCTTTCGGCATTTCAAGATCATCCATGAAATTGGTGCTCTTTTCTTTCTCTGGTTTTTTATCGTCTTTCTTTTCTTCTTTTGGCCTGAAATTTCTGAAATCTGATTTGCTTACAGGTTTTACAGCAGTCGCTTTATAGCAAGTGTACCCCCCGATTTGCTTGGTTTCGCCTTCTAATTTCCATTCTAATTTTGGCAACGAATCTTTGATCAAAAATTCTTTTCCCATAAATTCACGATCGACGGCATACGCTTTTTGCTTTACGTTTTTGTAGAACGTTCCGCCTCCGCCCATCATTGAAGACATCATTCTTGCACCGCCACCTTGCTGTCCTGGAGCGTCTAATTTTTCTTCTTCTTTATAGATTGAAGCCGTTTTATCAAAGTTTAGGATGAAAGTTTTTTCCATCATTTTTTTCATGCGTTCTTCCATCATTTTCTGCATTTCTGGCGTAAAATCACGATTTCCAGCAAATCTTGCCTTCATGTCAGCAGTGCTGGTTTTTGATTCATAAACCGCCATTCCTTGAAATTCTTGCGCTTGAATCTGCATTACGCTAAAAACAAGGGCAATTGCAACTACTATTCTTTTCATATCAATTAATTTTTGATGATACAAATATGACTATTACGCACGATTTTTTTACAAAGCTTATGTTAAAATAATCATATTATAAAGGTTATTCGTAAATTGGCTGCTGATGAAAAACTCTTTCTTTATATTTTTTATATTTCTGTCTGTGAAATCTTTAGCACAGCTTCCAGCTATAAATCCGTTTTTTTCTAAGGCGGAAAGATGGGAATTGGGCGAATTTGCCGGACAAGATAACTTCGGAAGTGTGTATTCTCTCTTTGAAAATGAATTCCGAAAAAAGACAAAGGAAGGAAAATCTTCTTTTTATAAGAATGTTTCGCTCGGAAAAATCCATCAAGTGGATCTTCAAAATCCATTGCAGATTGTCTTGTTTTATAAGCAATTTACGACTGCGGTTTTGCTCGACAATCAGCTGAATGAAACTATGAAAATTAATTTTTCGGAGCTTTCTATTCCGTTAAATCCGGAAGCTGTGAGTCTTGCTTCCCAAAATAAGTTGTGGCTTTATGATATGCTTTCGCAGAAATTAGGGCTTTTTGACGTGCTCAAAAATACGTTTCAGCCTTTGACGCCTTCTTATAAAGACAACTTGAAATTTTATCAATCTGATTATAATTATTTTTATTGGGTCGATGTAAAGCAGAATTTATATGTTTCTACTATTTTTGGAAAGGTAAATTTCTTGGGACAGTTGCCAGAATTCAAGCAATTGCAAATCGTTTCGCCCAATCAAGTATTGCTTCGAAATGATAATGGATTGTTTTTCTATAATTTAGAAAATACCACGCTTTCGCCCATTGCAATAAATGAAAAAAGCTTCGTTAGTTTTTCATATAAAGACCAAATTTTATCTATTTTTACAGAACAAGAAATCAATTATTATAAAATTACTTTACCATAATGCACATAGCAGTAGCAGGAAATATCGGAGCAGGAAAGACAACGCTGACACGTTTATTAGCCAAACATTTTAAATGGGAACCGCACTTTGAAGACGTTGTTGACAATCCTTATTTGGATGATTTTTACCACCAAATGGAGCGCTGGTCTTTCAACCTTCAGATTTATTTCTTGAACAGCCGTTTCAGGCAGGTTTTGCAGATTCGCGAAAGCGGCCAGAATATCATCCAAGACCGAACGATTTATGAAGATGCGCATATTTTTGCTCCCAATCTTCACGCGATGGGATTGATGACGAATCGAGATTTTACGAACTACAAATCGCTTTTTGACTTGATGCAGACTTTAGTTGAAGGTCCGGATTTGTTGATTTATTTGAGAAGTTCTATCCCAAATTTAGTGAACCAAATTCACAAAAGAGGACGCGAATATGAAAACTCAATTTCCATTGATTATTTGAGCCGATTGAACGAAAGATATGAAGCTTGGATTGAAAGTTACACTGCTGGAAAACTTTTGATTATTGATGTTGACAATATAAATTTTGTAGATAATCCTGAAGATTTAGGAGATATTATTAACAGAATTAATGCAGAGATTAATGGATTATTTTAGATTAGAAATGAGAATTCAGTATTGAGAATTGAGATAAAAAAATGCCTTTCGAATCGAAAGGCATTTTTAGTTTTTATAAATACAATTTACTTCTTTTTAAAATCCTCAATCTTTGCTTTTACTTCAGCTTCAGTTCCTTCAAAAACCTGAACATCTTCTTTAGAGTCTGTGATTGTTGTTACGATTGCTTTTACGTTTCCGTCAGCATCTTTTGAAGATTCGATTCTTACTTCTTTTGAAATTTGAACTGGCGCTTCTCCAGTTTCTGTTTCAATAGCTTGAACAAATTCTGTAGCAGTTACTTCTTCAGTTACCGCTTTAGCTTCATGTCCGCCTAAAATCGGAGCAATTACCAAACCGATCAAACACGTCAGCTTAATCAAAATATTCATCGAAGGCCCAGAAGTATCTTTAAACGGATCGCCTACAGTATCTCCAGTTACAGCCGCTTTGTGCGCGTCAGAACCTTTGTAAGTCATTTCTCCGTTGATCATAACACCAGCTTCAAAAGATTTTTTAGCATTATCCCAAGCACCGCCGGCATTGTTTTGAAAAACTGCCCAAAGCACTCCAGAAACGGTAACTCCTGCCATGTAACCACCAAGCATTTCTGCAATAAGTTGGTTATTTTCTCCGTAAACTAATTTTCCTAAAAGCACGATTGCAATCGGGAAACCGATGGTCAAGATTCCTGGAAGCATCATTTCTCTCAAGGCTGCTTTCGTGGAAATATCTACGCATTTTGCATATTCAGGCTTTCCAGTTCCTTCCATGATTCCTGGAATTTCACGGAATTGCCTTCTTACTTCGTAAACCATATCCATTGCCGCTTTTCCTACGGAATTCATAGCCAAAGCTGAAAACACTACCGGAATCATTCCACCGACGAACAACATTGCCAAAACCGGAGCCTTGAAAATATTGATTCCGTCGATTCCTGTGAAGGTTACATACGCTGCAAATAAAGCTAAAGAAGTCAATGCTGCAGAAGCGATTGCAAAACCTTTACCTGTTGCTGCAGTCGTATTTCCTACGGAGTCTAAAATATCGGTTCTTTGGCGCACTTCTTTTGGCAGTTCGCTCATTTCAGCGATTCCTCCGGCGTTGTCAGAAATTGGCCCGAAAGCATCAATTGCCAATTGCATTGCCGTTGTTGCCATCATTGCTGAAGCGGCCAAAGCTACTCCATAAAATCCTGCAAAAGCATACGAAGCCCAAATTGCGCCAGCAAATAACAAAACGGTCGGGAAAGTGGAAATCATTCCGGTTGCCAGACCAGCGATTATATTTGTTCCAGCTCCTGTGCTTGATTTTTGTACGATTGCCAAGATTGGTTTTTTTCCTAATCCTGTGTAATACTCTGTTACTGATGAAATTACGGCTCCTACAAATAATCCGACTAAAGTGGCGTAGAAAACGCGCATGGATGAAATATCTTGAAGTCCTTCTCCGAAGAATTCCATTTTCATGGTTTGTGGCAACATCCAAGTTACCAAGAAATAACAGGCAACGGCAGTCAATGCGATTGACACCCAGTTTCCTACGTTTAAAGCACCTTGAACCTGAGCTTCTTTTGCATCATTGCTACTGATTTTTACTAATAAAGTTCCGATGATTGAGATTATGATTCCGACGCCGGCAATGGACATCGGCAATAAAATTGGTCCGATTCCTCCGAAAGCGTCAGAAATACTGCCACCCATATCTTTGATTACGTAGTTTCCTAAAACCATTGCGGCCAAAACTGTTGCGACATACGAACCGAATAAATCGGCACCCATTCCGGCAACATCACCAACATTGTCACCCACATTATCGGCAATTGTAGCAGGATTTCTTGGATCATCTTCCGGAATTCCAGCTTCGACCTTTCCTACTAAATCAGCTCCAACGTCGGCTGCTTTTGTATAAATTCCACCACCAACTCTAGCAAACAATGCAATAGATTCTGCTCCAAGAGAAAATCCGGCTAAGGTTTCCAGAAGAATGGTCATTAATTCGCTAGCGGTTTTAGTTTCTCCATTATAAAGTCCGTCAACCCATTGGCCGTTCATGAAAAAGTGGAAGAAGAAAATGAAGAATGCAGTAAGGCCCAAAACGGCCAAACCTGCAACGCCAAGTCCCATTACGGTGCCACCACCAAAAGAAACTTTAAGGGCTTGAGGCAAACTTGTTCTTGCGGCTTGCGTTGTTCTTACGTTGGTTTTGGTTGCAATCTTCATTCCCATATTTCCTGCAAGGGCAGAAAAAAACGCTCCAAAGATGAAAGCGATTACGATAGATAAATGCGTTGTTGCTCCCGGTAAAAAAGTAATTGCAGCTAAAGCGATGCTGGCTCCAATTACAAACAAAGTCAATAATTTGTATTCTGCTTTTAGAAAGGCCAAAGCTCCCTCGTAAATGTAATCTGAAATTTCTTTCATCTTTCCATCTCCGGGATCTTGTTTTAAAACCCAAGATCTCTTTACTGCCATAAATAATAACCCTACAACTGCAAGAATTGCGGGTACGTAAATCATAAGTGACTCCATATGTTTATGTTATTGGTTTGTTAATAAATATAAAAGTAGCAAAACCAATAAACAAAAAAGCAATATTCAGTAAAGAATATTGCTTTTTTCATAAAATATTTGCAAATGAATTATCTAATGCTAAATAATTCCTGTGGTCTGTTCTCTAATGCTTCAAAACGATCAACACATTGCTCGATGATTTCTTTTGCTTCAACAACATCTCCCCAACCTCCAACATCAACTTTCTTTTGTTCAAGATCTTTGTAAACTTGGAAGAAATGCTCGATTTCTTTCAATAAGTGCGGGTTCATGTCGCTCAAGTCATTTAATCTGTTCCAAATTGGGTCAGAAACTGGCACACAAACGATTTTCTCATCTGGTCCTTTTTCGTCTGCCATGTGGAAAACTCCGATTGGCTTCACTTCCATAACACATCCTGGGAAAGTTGGTTCAGTAACTAGAACTAAAACATCCAAAGGATCTCCGTCTAATGCCAATGTTTCTGGAATAAATCCATAATCTGCCGGATACATCATTGACGAGAATAACATTCTGTCGTAACGAATTTTCTTTAATTCGAAATCGTATTCATATTTATTTCTGCTTCCTTTTGGTATTTCGATTAATACGTCAAAAGATTTTTGCTTTGCTGCACTCATTTGTTTTTCTGTTTCTATACTAATTTAGCGGGTGCAAAAATAAGTATTAAGAACCTTCCAAACAACTAAATACGACAGAAACAATAAAGAAATATCAATTTCTTAAAAATAGAAGCCAAAAGATGCTTTCACTGCAAATTTATTGGCGTCTGGCATGCTCAAATAGCTTCCTCGCCATGCAAAATCGATACGAAGCACTTTGAAAATATTGCCAATTCCTGCATGATATTCCCAATAAATGTCATCAGGAGCCGTGTAAGTGATTGTTGACGATGCGTTTATGGCTCTATTTTCATCTGAAACTGTTCCATAAACACCTTTAATTCCGATGATTTCTCTCCAGTTTAATTTACGCAAAAGCGGAATTCTTGAGAATAATCTTCCGTTGAAATTGTGCTCAAAGTGAAGCGAAACATATTCATCGGCTACAAATTCGTAGTAATTCATCAAGTTGTAAGTATTGTCAATAATAAAATAGGACTGGTTTCCAGGAACTACGCCCATCAATCCAAGAGGAACAGCTCCGAAGATTTTACCAGCTTCAAACGTGGTAAACAATCTGCCAAAACCTCCAACCAAGAGTGGCTGTCTGTAATAAAACTGAAGTTTTTCATAGTTGAAATCACTGTCTGCAATGTCTTTTATACCTTGGCTGAAACTCAAAAATAAACGCGCATAATTAGAATCTACATTAGTTCTTTCTACGCCATAACCGATTGATCTTCTGCCCGGCATGTAATCAATTGAAGCATTGAATTCATACTGCTTGATTTCGCTTTCTATATTTCCAAATTCGTCATAATAATCAAGACTGAAGGTTGGCGATGCTGATTTTAAAGTTCGATAAGAAACTCCCGCTTGCAGCACAAGGTTTTTGACTGGTTCAAATTCTGCTGAGAAATTGGTCAGGTTTACCGAAGTCAATTTACTGTTGTCACCGCTAGCAAAGAACGATGAGGATGCAAAACTTCTTCCCAAAAGGTCATTTGTAGTGGTAAGACTTACACCGATTTGCTCGATATCGCGCCTATTTCCTCCGGAGATGATGAATCTGTTTTTCTTGTTTAATAAGACTTTACCGGAAATTCCATATTTGAATTGGTTGTCATCAAAACCATAAGCCGTGTAGGCCTGGATTCTCCAAGGATCGTTTGGACCGAAGTAGGTTCTTCCTCCTGCCCTGACGCGAATCCCTTCGACGTCATTATATCCAAAAGTAGAAAATATAGGTCCGAAGTCAAAGCCGTTGAATTCGACATAACCGCTTCCTAAAATAGAAATCGCATTATAAATCTGCTTAAACTTCTTGACGGTTTTTAAAGTATCGAGCATTTTATAAACGCCCAATTCGTCTTTGTTTAGCTTCTCAAAACGGTTCTCTTCCCAAAATTCATCGGGTTTTTCATAAACCGTGGGATCGTAGAAATTGACTTCCTGTTTATAGAAACCGTCTTCTTTTTTGACATCAAACTTGTGATCTTTGAATAAAGTTGTTCTTTTTCCGTAAACACCTCGTGATTTGTCTTTTTTAGAAAAAGCAAAATCAGACATCATGTGGTCGCGCGTCAAAAGAAAAACCGAGTCGTTTAAAACTTCAAACTCTTGTTCGATATAAATTTCCTTAACCCAGTTGATATTTGCGCTTCTGCTGGCCGTAAGGTTTATTTTCTTGATGGCAAAAGTGGTATCGTTTACCCAGAAATCTCCTTTGAAGGTAAGCTCATTTTTCCTTCTTGGATAGAAGACAATGTTGTAGCACCATTTGTTGTCAATGTAAGTACTGTCGCTTAAAACGTAGTTATAAACATTGATTCCTGTTCGGGAAAGCGGGCTGACAAAATCTTTGTCGAAGAACTTTAAATAGTTGTCATAAATATCATAATCAGCATATAAATCCTTTACAAAGGCGATGATCTGCTGATTGTTGCTGAAGCCAGAGTTTTTATTTGCTTTGGTAATTTCCTTTAATTTTCCGGTTGTATTGTCTCCATAAACCTTGCTTAAAGCTTCGTTTATGAATATCGGAAGGTACGATTTTCCGGTTACGTCAGAAGTATCGACCTGCTCAAAAACGAATTCCATGCCTTTAAAAAGCTTGCTTTTCATCAGGGCGCTGTCAATCGTATTTAGGTCAAATTCAACTTTTTCATACTTGTCATATTCATATTGCTTGAATTGGCGAAGACCGTTTTTCTTTTTGCGTTCCCAGATTTTTCTAAGAATATCTATGGCTGGATTATTTTTCTTGGAAGTTTTTCCTGTGTAGATGACTACTTCGTTCAGCGTTTTTCCTGCACCAAGATTTACTTCTAAATTATAAGTTACCGGTTTGTCCAAAGGAATTTCCTTCGGCTCCATTCCTACAAAAGACACCAGAAGCGCTGTCTGCGTGTTTTTTGATTCGAGATAAAATTTACCTTCTTCATTGGTAATAATTCCTTCGGTCGTGCCTTTAAAGGCGACGCTCGCATAAGGAAGCGGTTTCTTGAATTCATCATAAACAATACCGCTGACTTTTGTTTGAGCCGCCATAAAGTTTATAAATAACAAGAAAAAGGGTAGGCTTAGATATATTTTCTTATTCATAGTAGATTGCAAAAAAAAACTTCATCAAGATTATTCTGATGAAGTTTCAAATATAGTTAATTAGATTATTAGATTTTCAGATTGTTAGATTTTTTGATAATTCTAAAAATACATCAATCTGGCGCCTTAAAAATCTATTTGTACATCACTTTTTTTACTGCTTTCACAACATCTGACGCGTTTGGCAACCACTCTTTCAACAAAACTGGAGAATAGGGTGCTGGAGTATCAGCTGTTGTAATTCTTTGGATCGGGGCGTCAAGATAGTCAAAAGCTCTTTCTTGAACGATGTAAGTGATTTCAGAAGCAACACTCGCAAACGGCCAAGCTTCTTCTAACACCACCAAACGGTTTGTTTTTTTCACCGACTTTAAGATTGTCTCATAATCCATTGGACGAACTGTTCTTAAATCTATGATTTCACAAGAGATTCCTTCTTTTTGCAGTTCATCTGCAGCCGCGTAAGCTTCTTTGATGATCTTACCAAAAGAAACAATTGTTACATCAGTTCCCTCTCTTTTGATATCGGCAACACCTAGAGGAATTGTATATTCTCCTTCTGGCACTTCTCCTTTATCACCATACATTTGCTCCGATTCCATGAAAATAACCGGGTCATTGTCACGGATGGCTGCTTTCAACAATCCTTTTGCGTCATAAACGTTTGATGGAACTACTACTTTCAAACCTGGCGTGTTTGCAAACCAGTTTTCAAAAGCTTGAGAGTGCGTTGCTCCTAATTGCCCTGCAGAAGCTGTCGGTCCTCTGAAAACCATCGGCATTGGGAATTGTCCTGCAGACATCTGGCGCATTTTAGCTGCGTTGTTGATAATCTGGTCGATACCAACCAATGAAAAGTTGAATGTCATATATTCTACGATCGGACGGCATCCGTTCATGGCAGAACCAACGGCAATACCTGCAAAACCTAGCTCGGCAATTGGAGTATCGATCACTCTTTTTGGTCCGAATTCGTCAAGCATTCCTTTTGAAGCTTTGTAAGCACCGTTGTATTCGGCTACTTCTTCACCCATCAAATATACTGATTCATCACGACGCATTTCTTCGCTCATAGCTTCAGCGATCGCTTCTCTAAATTGAATTGTTCTCATGTGTATGTTTTATTGTCTTCTTAATTTTGGAAACGCAAAAATAATTATTTTAAATAACTAATTAGAATAAATTGTGGTTTAGTTGTGAATTTTAGATAGAGAAACTGTTTTGAGATTTCAATTTACAGAAAAACACGCACTAACACGCTTTAACTACGCTTAAGATACGGAGAAGACCTACTTGAGTTTTGCACAAGCTACAGCTAAGATATTGCAAATTCAAAATGCTCCATAAGCTTTATACAAAGGTACTATTACCGCATTTCATCATTTTGAATTTTGAGCTGAAGTTTCGGAAATATCCTATAATCTGCGATGAACTTTCCTATCACTCTAGTTGGCTCATCCCTTATTTTGACTCTAGGCGGAATTCCTTTTGAAAGCGAGCAACTTTTTTCTAGCTAAATTATTTTTTCTTTACCGTATGGTAAAAGTAATAGCTATTCTGATTTTGAAACTTTCTAATATTACTTGCAAAGGAATTAAATACGTTTGAATGTGTTGATTTTTAATTGCTTAATTCTTTTCTGTTGACACCAATCTTTTTATAAGCTGTTTTAATTATCTCTTCTTTTTACTACACATTTTTTGTGTATTGCACAGGTTCTTTTTATTGGATATTTTTGCGCGATTAACTTTTATTTGTAAGATAATTTTTAAAACAATATATCGTTAATAATTAATTATCAAATAAAAAGCACCATTCATATGAAACGACATCCCTTTCCTCTATTGCTTATTCTCGCTGCACTTTCTATAAACGGTATTGCCCACGCCCAAGACCTTCTCTGGGAGAAGTCCTACGGAGGCAAGCACGCCGACTACCTCTTCGACGCCGTTGCCACGCCCGACTACGGCTTCCTGCTTGCGGGAAGCTCGCTTTCCAGAAAGACCGGCAACAAGACCGCCGAGCCGCAGGGAGGATTGGACTACTGGGTCTGGAAGATGGACGAGCACGGCGAGCTCGACTGGCAGAAGGGCTTCGGAGGGCCGGGAACCGACCTGCTCCAAGCCGTGAGGCTGACCAAGGATGCGGGATTCCTGCTTGCGGGAACCTCCGATTCGGGGGAAGGACTGCAGAAGAAGGACGGCTGCAAGGGAATGGAAGACTTCTGGGTCGTGAAGCTCGATGCAAAGGGCGGCGAGCAGTGGCAGCGCACCCTTGGCGGCAGCGAGCAGGAACAGCTCAGCGCGGCCTTCCCGACTTCTGACGGAGGCTATATTTTGGGAGGTTCCTCCAGTTCGGAGAAGAGTCCCGAGGTAAAGGGCGCAAAAGATCCGTTCGGCAAGTGGGAGGACGGCTTCGGCAACCTCGACTACTGGGCGGTGAAGCTCGACAGCAAGGGAAAAGTCGAATGGCAGCGCACTATCGGCGGGGAATATGCCGACCAGCTGCGAAGCATTATCCAGACCAGAGACGGGGGCTACCTCCTGGCGGGCTACTCGAATTCTCCGAAATCGGGAAACAAGACCGAAAAATGCTACGGGCAGGGCGACTACTTCCTAGTAAAATTGGATAAGGAAGGCAATACCGAGTGGCAGAAGGCCTACGGCGGGGACGGCGACGACCAGCCCTATGCCCTTCTGGAATCGCATGACGGGAATTTCGTGATTGCGGGGAATTCCAACTCGGGAACCACGGGAAACAAGAACAGCTCGAACAAAAAGGGCACGGATTTCTGGATGCTGAAAATCGACGCTTCGGGAGAGATCCTTTGGCAGGAAACCTATGATATCGGAAACGTGGACCTTTTGACTTCATTAGTAGAAAATAAGGACCATTCGCTATTGCTCGGGGGCTATGCGCAAAGCGAGACTATGGGTACCAAGAAAAAAGATAAGGAAGGAATCAACGACTACGCCGTAATAAAAACCGATGAAAACGGAGAGGAAAAATGGAGGCAGCATGCGGGAAGCAACGGCGAGGACATCTTGAGGAAAGCCATCGAAACCCGCGACGGGGGCTACCTTCTGGCAGGAACCTCCAAGGGGGAAGTATCCCGCGACCGCAATACGGGCAAGGGAAACAACGACTTCTGGGTGGTGAAATTGAGGGACAAGGACAAGAAGAAGGAAGACAGGAAATCGATCGAGGCTTTCCCGAATCCTGCGGTGCAGTATACCAATGTGGTCATCGGGTATGATTTTGTAGGAGGTACGGGATATGTGTACGACCTGTCGGGAAGGCAGCTGCAGTCTTTCGAGGTGAAGGACAGGACGGTGCCAGTGGATCTTGGCAGCTATCCGGAGGGAATCTACCTGATTAAGATCAAGACAGAGGTGCAGGAGGATGGGATTAAGGTAATGAAGACTTTAAACAAGAATTAAGAAGAAAAAGACATGAGAAAAATGAAGAATTTATTTTGCAACACTGCATTCATATTTATATTTCTTTCCTGTGCATGCGGAGTAGCCCAGAATGGAAATCCTATAACGACAAAAGTAAATATTCCTACATCACCTGAGATAGCGCTTTTAGGCAGATTTGGCGATATTCCAATTGGTTATTACACCGGCACTGCATCAATATCCATACCACTTTACACTATTGAGGAAAACGGCGTGAGGATTCCACTATCACTTGACTATCATAGCTCAGGCATCAAGATAGATGATGAAGCTACATGGGTGGGACTAGGTTGGAGCATGGTTCCAGAATTCTCTATAGTGCAAGAAATTAGAGGGAAAAGTGATGACATGGATAATTTTAATATACGCCTAACACAGGACCCTGATGGCTATGGAGCCTTTAAAAATAGATTAAATTCAAGTGCTATGGGTGCCTACAAAGGATTTACGGAGATAGGGGATTTCAATTCTTGTTCAGAAAATAATGCAATTCCAATAATAAGAGATTCACCGTATGTAATATCCAGTTTAGAATTAAATAATGGCGAGCCAGATATATATACCTATAATTTTTCAGGCTATTCTGGTAAATTTTATATAAATCCAGATACGCAAAAAATCGTTCAGCTTGATAAAGAAACCGAAATTGATTTTCAAAAAATAGGCAATAACAGCTTTATTGCGACTACTATGGAAGGAAACCGATACTATTTCGATATTCTTGAAACAGCTCACGGTACAAATCCCGCTGTGGAACAAGCAGGATACACTATGAAAGTAAGCTCTATAGCTCTTGCAAATGGAAAGACCTTTGGCTTCGAGTATGTTTCTGAAAAACATACAGGAAGAACATTTACGCAAAGTTCTATAATAAATTATGCCTGCACTCCCAGCCCCCCTCCCACTGGGCCAGCAGTGTCTATATTTAATACCAGCGACATCAAGACAATATCAAAGATATCTACCCCTGAAGTCCTGATTGATTTTAATCTTGAGACCAGAGAAGATGTACTTTACAATACCGCTGTACCCGAAAATAATATGAAGCGGCTTAAATCCATAGATATCAGATCAGCTATTACAGGAAAAAAAATAAAGACTTACGAATTTGGATATAGCTATTTTATTAGCAACTATAGTTCTTCAGCTTACGGCAAGCGTCTCAAACTAGATTTTCTAAAAGAGATTTCATATGACGACAACGGCATCGCAGACAGATCGAAACCTGAGCATAAGTTTGAATACGAAATGGGAATAAATATGCCTGAGAAATCTTCTTTTGCCAGAGATTTTTGGGGCTACTACAACGGGGCGGATGGCAATTCAGGACTTCTTCCTGACTTGGCGTATTTTGATTACGAGTACAGTACTGAATTTCAAGATTATTCAGTACTTCCTGGCAGGTATCCCTTTAGATACAATCATACTTCATCAAATAGATATGCCGACAATACAAAAGCTGGTGCCTATATCCTGAAGAAAATAACTTATCCTACAAAGGGATATACAGAATTTGAATATGAACCCCATACATTTACCAATCAATTCATTCCGAATCAATCACAGTTTAATAATAGTCCGAATGCAATAAATACGGTATATAAAACTGAAATGCTAATTGACCAGAATATTACATTTCCTGATTATATACCTTCAAATGAATATCCTTTTACAAAAAAATTTAAAATCAGCAGATCAGTAACTATTAGATTTCAAAATAGTATATATGATGGTACTGGAGGTCCTGCTGGAGAAGCTGGAATTTATTCAAGGGGCTATGTCGATGGAGCCTACATAAGGCTAAAAAAGAAGAAAAATGGTGTAGAAACTATTGTTAGGGATTGGAATACTATAAGCATGCTTAATGTCGATTATGCCATAAATCATGGAAAAAACTGGTCAGAAAATATAAGGCTTGATTATGATCCTGATCCAACTGTAGAATACAGCGTCAGTGTCTTTTTTCCAGGTAATTCCTACACCAAGCCAGAAGACTACTATCACGCTGCGTCTGCAAGATCCTTTTTTTATTATTTCGATGAAACAGGATTGGATATTTCAGCAACCCAGCAAGGTGGCTTCAGGATCAAAACCATAAACACCTACTCTGAGCCCGGAATTCTTGCAAGTAGTAAAACAATAAAATATATAAATTCTGACGGTACCTCATCGGGAAAGCTACTCAACAGGTTCACGCCATTGCATTCAGTCTTCTCTTTCTGCAATATATGCGGCGTACACAATGGAGGTCAGACTACTACCATTTCCGAACCTTTCAATCCGACATTTCTTACAAGTGATGATTACTTCCCTGGCGGAGGCAATTTAATTGGCTATTCTAGAGTGGAAGAAATTGAACTTTCTGACACCTCAAGCCATGGAAAAAAAGTTTACAATTATATTAACACTATAAATTCTACAAAGAAAGGATTTCCAAATATCTCAGATCCTTTGAATGGAGAGCTTATTTCCGAAGAATATTATAATTCAGGAGGATCTAAAGTATTTAGCAAAACATATTCCTATGTCAATCTAATATCGCCTTTATCTTACGATGCTGTTAGATTAGTTAATCATGCTTATGGTAATGCGTATATAAACAGAAGCGGGTACGGTGGACGCTACAGATATACCTATGAGACCTATCCGCTAAATTCTTACTGGTACAAGCAACAGAGCATAACGACCCGAGAATTATTAGGTGCTCAAGTCACTAGTCAGGAAAGTTTTACATACAATACTTCAGGGTATCCAAAAACAATCACAAGCATTGGCAGTGATGGAATTCCTATATATAAAAAATATTATTATGCCACAGAAACTTTTGACTATCCAGTTATTGAGACTACAATGTCAAATCTAAAGATGACGGGAATACCTTTACGAATAGAAAGCTATAAAAATACAGAACTGTTATATGCTGAAAATACGTTTTTTGCAAAAGATGCCACAACAAGCAATCTCGTACTTCCAAAATCATCTTATTCAAAAAAAGGAACAGATCTGACAGTCTTGTCCGAAAAAATTATAAGTTATGATCTTTATGACAATTACGGAAATATTTTACAGTATAGCAAAGAAGGAGGTGCACCTATATCAATTATCTGGGGGTATGGCAGGAACAGGCCAATTGCCAAGATAGAAAACCTTACTTATTCAAGCATTTCATCTGGAACGATAACAAACCTGCAATCCAAATCAAACATCGACTCTGAACAAAATCTCATAACTGCACTGAATATGCTTCGATCATCTTTTCCTAATGCCATGGTTACAACCTACACCTACAAGCCTCTCGTGGGAGTAACAACAATCACTGACCCAAAAGGATTGAAGACAACTTATGAATACGACAGCTTCGGAAGACTCAAAGCCGTATATGATCACGAAGGAAAACTTCTCTCTGAAAACGAATACCATTACAAAAACTAACAGCAGATGAAAAAAATACTATTCGCAGCACTGCTGGCACCCATGCTGGCCACAGCCCAGGATCAAAACCAGAACTATATAAAGACAACGTCCTACAAGCTGCCGACAGCTACAGCCCTGACTTCTCCGAGCCCGGCACAAGCCAGCCAGAGCATCACCTATTTCGACGGCCTCGGCAGGCCGGTACAGCAGGTAGCAGGAAGGCAGTCTTCTGAAGGAAAGGATATCGTGACCCATATCGAGTATGATGCCTTTGGGCGCCAGGCAAAGGAATACCTGCCCTATCCGTCCGCAAACACGGCGCTGGAATTCACTTCGCCACAGGCCGCACTGCAGGCAACGCTGTCGCACTACCAGTCTGCCTACGGCGATGCCAATCCCTTCAGCGAGAAGCTCTTCGAGGCCTCTCCCCTGAACAGGGTGCTGCAGCAGGCGGCGCCGGGTAACGACTGGGCGATGGGCAACGGCCATGAGGTGAAGATTGACTATCAAACCAATGCCACCGCTGATGCAGTAAAGCTCTACATTGCCACTGCAGGGGCGCCTTCTGGAGGCTACTACCCTGTATCGCTTTCACAAACTGCAAGCTATCCGCCGGGAGTGCTTTACAAGACCGTAACAAAAGACGAAAACTGGACTTCGGGAAAAGGAAATACCACAGAGGAATACAAGAACAAGGAGGGGCAGGTCGTGCTCAAGCGGACTTATGATATGGTTCGCAGCAGGGGTGGCCTTATTGCTAAGCCACATGACACCTACTATGTTTATGACCAGTATGGCAACCTCTCTTTTGTGCTCCCGCCCCTTTCTGACGGCAGCGGCTCGCAGCAGGATCTCGCTGGCCTGTGCTACCAGTACCGCTATGATTACCGAAACAGGCTTGTGGAAAAAAAGCTTCCGGGTAAGCAGTGGGAATTCATAATTTATGACAAGCTTGACCGCGCCATAGCTACCGGCCCTTCGCTGCATCCCTTCGGGAATGGGACCGAAGGCTGGCTTTTTACCAAATATGATGTGTTTGGCAGGGCTGCCTATACCGGCTGGTACAACGGCCACCAGGCAAATTCAGTGGAGCGCAACAACCTGCAGATATTGGCCAACGGCGCTACCATTCTTTCTGAATCGCGCATATCAAACAGCAGCATAGACAACATAAGCATCGGATACGGCAATACGGCCTTTCCTACTGCAAGCTTTTACCTGCTGAGTGCCAGCTACTATGACAACTATGATTTTCCGAATGCGGGAACGCCGCCTGCTTCCATATTCGGCATTCCTGTGCTTGCAGATGTAAAAGGATTGCCGACAGGATCATGGACAAGGGTGCTGACCAGCGACATGGATCGCGCTGGCGACCAGTCTGTCGTATTTTACGATTCCAAGTCGCGCCCCATACGCAATTACCTGAAGAACTACCTCGGGGGCTATACCCAGACAGACAGCAGGATTGACTTTTCAGGCAAGACGCTCTATACCGTGACCGAACACAGAAAAGGAAGCAGCGGCACTCCGATTATTGTAAGAGAAGATTTTACCTATTCTGACCAAGACAGGCTCCTGACCCATACCCACCAGATTAATGGCGGCGTTGTGGAACTGCTTTCTAAAAATGAATATGACCAGCTGGGGCAGCTTGTCAAGAAAAGCGTCGGCAGAACTGCAAACAGCCCCTTGCAGCAGGCAGACTACAGCTATAATATCAGAGGCTGGCTGACAGAAATCAACAAGACAGATGACTTGAATCCACAAGGGGGCATAGCCGACCTTTTTGCCTTCAAGATTAATTACAATAATATAGGAAACACCCTGCACAGCCAGATAAATCCGCTTTATAATGGCAATATAGCAGAGACCTACTGGAAAACCAGCAGCGACAGCCATCTCCGAGGATACGGATATGCATATGACAACCTGAACAGGCTGAAATCATCTTTTTACCATAAGGACGGCCTGGCAACGGGATGCTATGACGAGTCGCTGTCTTATGACATGAACGGCAATATCCAGAGCCTCTCGCGGTTTGGGAATTCAGACGGGCAGAACATGGCGCTCAACATCGATGAGCTGGCCTATGCGTACCATCCTGACAAGAAAAATCAGCTGATGAAGGTTTTTGACAGCACAAATAATTTTCTCGGTTTTGACGACGACAGCCCCGACGGGATTGCAGACAATGACGACGATTATGACTATGATGCCAATGGAAACATGATCAAGGACCAAAATAAGGGAATCACCTCGGTCAGCTACAACCATCTGAACCTGCCGGTCAGAATTATATTCAACAATGACCTGAATACCAAGATTGACTATATCTATCGTGCAGACGGCTCAAAAATCCAGAAAAAAGCATTTTCTTACAATCCGCCGCCAGGCAACTTTGGGCCCATATCCGCTGTCACAGAATATATGGGCGGCTTTCAGTACAAGCTGGGCGTCCTGCAGTTTTTCCCTACTGCGGAAGGCTATGTGAATAACACGTCAGGATCTTACAGCTATGTCTATAATTATTTGGACCATCTGGGAAATATCAGGCTCAGCTATGCCCAGGACCCTAGCAATCCCGGGAAGCTGAAAATAATAGAAGAAAACCACTACTACCCTTTCGGGCTGAAGCACACAAATTATAACATCGATGTGCTTGCTTTTGAGAAAAATAATGGTAATTTGGTACTCAGGGCGCCTGTCGGAGGGCCTAAGCCGCTTGCCTACCAGTATAAGTACAACGGGAAAGAACTCCAAGACGAGCTGGGGCTTAACATGTACGACTACGGGGCTAGGAATTATGACCCTGCGATTGGAAGGTGGATGAATATTGACCCGCTGGCTGATGAGCGACAAATGTTTTCTCCATATAATTATGTGCAGAATAATCCAATAAAAAGAATTGACCCAAATGGGATGTTAGATGAATGGGTTAAAGATGGTAATGATTATGTGTGGGATGATAGAGTAACAGACCAAGCTACTGCTCAACAACATCATGGAAGCGATGCCACATATATTGGAAAAGCTGCGACAGTAACATCTACACAAGGTGGTAAAACTTTAGATTCCGTTAGTTTAAATGCGGATGGTTCTGTAACCAAAGACGGCAATACTATAGCTGCTGGTAGTGATGGGGCTTTTAATAACGCAGCGGGCTCATCCTTTAAATCACGTCAAACAGAAGGAAGTTCTTTTTCTTTTGGATTTGACGGTGCATTAATTGGAGGGTTTGGTGTCCAAGTAGGATTAGTTAATGATGCAGTTGGAGATACAGATTTTTTTATTAATTTTAATGGAAACTTAGGTTTTGGGTTATTTACAGGCTTTTCCGCAGGTACAGTTACCCCAACTGGCGGAAATCAATTCCTTACTTCTGATTTTGCAGGAAATTCTAGTAGTTATACAGCTGGTGTAAGCACACCAGTTTTTGATGCCTCTTGGACTCCTGGCGGGACAATTGATAGTAATTCACATGCAGTTGACAAGATGAATCCTTCTAATTTTGGAAAAACACCTAGAGGCTATACTACAACCCAATCAGGTATGGGGCCTGGGGGAGCTTGGGGAGCTGGAGGAATGTATTCGTATGGTACAACAAAAACTTTTTAAATAATGACAAATTTAAAGATAGGCAATAAAGAAAAAATAATTCTAGCATCAGTGATGGTTATTCCATTATTATTGCTTTTTGGATGGATTTTTTTTGATTCAATCACCGACAAAAGAACTGGAAAAGAAATTTATCTTGACATGGTAATCGATGATAATTGTGAAGGTATTGTAGATAGTATTTATCGACAAAAAATGAATCACAATATTATGGCACTAAAAACTAAAAACTGCGAATTTCTGGTTGAAGCGGAATGGGAAAATAAATTCAAGATTAATGATTCTATTTCAAAAAGGAAAGGAAGTTTGAAAGTTGAGCATTATAGAAACGGTCGTCTATTAGAAATTTTAGATTATAATAATCTCGTGAAAAGATAGGCTTAGTATATTTGATGTTAAATACTAATTTATAAACTTATGAAAAAGATACTCTTCGCTTTTGGGCTTATTTTTACACTATGCTTATTTAGTTGCAATTTTAATTCAACCAATATAAATGACGAGTTGGACAAAATAGATGCAGAAAAAGTAACTGATGAATTATATTCTTATATCAACAAGAAAGATTTTACTAGAGCGGAAAAATTATTTAGCAAGCAATTTTTTGCTGTTACAAATAAGGCTGGTTTACAAGATATTTTTCAAAAGACCAATAAAGTTTTAGGAAATTACAAAGACAGGGAACTGTTACAATGGAAAACTAGTAGAATTGTTGGAACAAATTCAAAATCTGAGTATTATTTTGTATATGAAGTGAAATATCAAAAATTTAAAGCCAAAGAAACTATAGTAATGCTAAAGGAAGATAATGATGTGATTAAAATTGTAAGTTACAATGTTAGTTCAGAAGGTTTTTTAAATACTGACTTGAAAAGGTAGGATTAACATGATAATATTAACATAAGAAGACGGCTATTATAGTCGTCTTTTTGTTTTATAACTTTTTCAAACCCATCCAACACCAACGAAAAGTATCACCATCGAAACCAGAATAATCTGCACAACCGCACCAATCAAATTAAACATAAAATGCCAATCGACCAAGACCGAGCAGTTTTGCATATAATTTATGTGATTGTGGAAACCCGTAAATATCTGAATCGGCGAAAGACTAATTTTACTTTGGTAAAGTACCGCAATCATTAATTATTAAAAATAAGTATTTTATGGAAACAATCCAAGCTATCAAACCTGGTCCAAAACCAGACAAAAAAGATGGAACACCAGATGAGAGAAGACGTGTTAACCCAGACAACAAGCCGAAGCATCCTGATTTAAAGCCTCACATTCATAAGCCAAAAGATTGATTCTTTTATTAATGAGCTATCCTTACGAATGGTTTTTTTTAGATACATAGGCAGATAATGATTATGATGCCAATGGAAACATGATCAAGGACCAAAATAAGGGAATCACCTCGGTCAGCTACAACCATCTGAACCTGCCGGTCAGAATTATATTCAACAATGACCTGAATACCAAGATTGACTATATCTATCGTGCAGACGGCTCAAAAATCCGGTAGTGTTTCAAAGTTAGTGATATGAGATTTTAGATTTCCAACGTATTGAAATAGAATAAATATCAGTGAGAAATAATTTAAAGATGAGCACTACTTGCTCATCTTTTTTGTTTTAATATTGCCTT
>Ga0247812_10000208_pt1 | contig 58294 bp, 62 predicted proteins | sample UWRJL149409B1_FD_178011 | JGI IMG/M metagenome (GOLD analysis project Ga0247812, IMG submission 178011) | Plant litter microbial communities from Arlington Agricultural Research Station in Wisconsin, United States - UWRJ-L149-409B-1 | ecosystem: Environmental > Terrestrial > Plant litter >...
GTACATCCTGCGCGACGAATCCATGCACCTGAACTTCGGCATCGACGTGATCAACCAGATCAAAATCGAAAACCCGCACTTGTGGGACGCCGAAATGAAGGAAGAAGCTTCGCAGATGATTCTGCAGGGCACTCAGCTGGAAATCGAATACGCACGCGACACCATGCCTCGCGGCGTGCTGGGCATGAACGCAGCGATGATGGAAGACTACCTGAAGTTCATCGCTAACCGTCGTTTGAGCCAGATTGGTTTGAAGGAAGAGTATCCAGGGACGACTAACCCGTTCCCTTGGATGAGCGAGATTATGGACTTGAAGAAAGAGAAGAATTTCTTTGAGACTCGGGTTATCGAGTATCAGACTGGTGGTGCGCTTAGCTGGGATTGATGGCTGAGTTCGCCACGATTTGATGATTTGAATCTGAATCATTAAATCAAAAATCTGAAAGCCCCGATCTTATCGGGGCTTTTTTATTGCGTAGGAAAAAGCTTACCTACGCTCTCAATTGTTGCTAAACCTCCCACAGCTATTTCAGTTTCGTCCGTATTGATGGCCGATTAATGCGTCGTTAAGCTTTGTAACAGGTGCCTAAGAAACGCCCAACGTAGAAGCTGCTCACTGACTCAAAATCGCGCACGTCTCGAAGACACGTGTGCGACATTTTGTTTGTAGTGAATGCTTGTTGGGATTTTCTTCAATCCTCTACGTCGGGTTTGGCCCTATCCAAAACAAACGTAGAGGTAATGGAAGATGCCCATATCGACTCCCCTCCGCTTCTCCATCTCGGAGATCGGTCATGCTTGATCCATTCATACCAACGGTATTCACCCGCCATCACCTTCGTCTCCACGCCCTTCTCCTAGAAAACCAACCGTGGTTTTGTGCTCGTGATCTGGGTCGGTTAATGGGCTTCCATCTCAGTGATCGTGCAGTCAACAAGTTGGACGAGGATCAGCGGCATATGTTGTTGATTAACTACAACGGCAAGCTTGAGAACCTACTGATGATTAGCGAGTCCGGTGCGTATGCCTTGTTGGTGTATCACTACGTGCCGGGAAATCGGTTGTTGCGTGAGTGGTTGACCCATGAGGTGGTGCCGGCCCTGCGCGATGCAGGGCAGTCAAACAATACCGATCGGCCCATGTTGAGTTTGCTGGATTGGCCGGAGATGTCGCTGAGCTTGTTGCATTGGCAGAATGAGGGTTGGATTCGGCTGCGGGACATGCCTTATTTGTTGTTAGGCCGCACACGTCGGCGCGCGCCAGCTGTTAAGCCTTGGTGGCGAAAGGTTTTGGACGTGTTTCAGCTTTCAAAGCATCCGGTCGGTTAGGTTTTGTAGAATCGCGCGAAGGAAACGCCGTACTTTTCTGTAGGAATTTTCGTAGACAGCCGTGATGGCCACTCAGTATCGTCCGAGGGTTTTCAGCCCTCGGCGATTTTATGAGCGACAAGAATAAAGACACTGACTGGAGCATTCCTGAGATTGAGGCTGCAGTTGACGCCTATCTGAAGATGTTTGAGTTAGAACGAACCGGCCATAAATTTAGCAAAGCACATGAGAATCGCGTACTGCGTGCATCAGCCCTACCCACCCGCACCAAAGGCTCAGTTGAATTCCGGATGCAGAATATCTCTGCTGTTCTAATGAGAATGCATCGGGAGTTCGTAAAAGGGTACAAGCCAGCCAGAAACGTAGGGGCAAACGTTGAGCCAGCAATCCGAGCCGTATTGATTGAAAAGGGTGTCACGCCAGGAGATCCAACGGCTCCTACTGCTGATGATGAAGTGCTAGAGCGGCGAGCGGCGGCACTGGAAAAGCTGCCTCTCGAGAATGAACCTGTGGGGATTTTGAAGCCCAAGCGTGCTCCTGCCCAAGGTACAGCTTATATACGCGACCCGAAGGTTAGAGCCTGGGTTCGCAAGAAAGCCAAAGGGATATGTGAAGGGTGTGGTCAACCGGCGCCATTCACTCAAGATGACTTGCCCTACCTTGAAGTTCACCACGTTAAGCACTTGGCGAATAAGGGTTCTGATCGAGCTAGCAACGCTGTGGCGCTTTGTCCGAACTGCCATCGACGCTGTCACCACTCGAATGACAGTGAGGGATTCACTGAGTCGCTTTATCAGCAAGTGAAGCGATTGAGACGTGAGTAATTGGACTGCATAGAATCTGTGGCGAGGGGATTTATCCCCGTTGGGCAGCGAAGCGGCCCCAAAATCGCCAAATGCGGTCAATCAAAAAGATCCATTTATTCGCTTTGCGACTGCTCCGCAGCCGAACGGGGATAAATCCCCTCACCACAGATTCATGCCTAGCTTATTGTGTTCATGTTAGGAATCGCGAGCAGGCTCGCTCCTACAGGTTTGGCGTGTTGCCGTTGAAATTAAAGGGTTCTGAAAACAGTCAGTGCAACCCGCCACGCCTCCCGCTATTAATACGCCACTGTTCTCCCACGGACCCGAGCCCCATGAAATTCGACCTCGCCTACTGCCTCAGCCTCGACGACAAGCTGTCGATCTATGACGTGCGCGATTTGAATTTCGACGAGACCATGGCGTTCGATTCTGCAAAAGAACATTTCCAATGCCCGAATGACGCCTGCAGGGCGGCGTTCGATGCCGCAAATGTGTTGACGACGTTCAACGCCAAAAACGTGAACTACGTCCGCACTCCGCATTTCAAAAATACGCCAAGCACCCGGCATGTAGCGGATTGCCCTTATGTCAGTCTCAAATCGCCGGCGCCTGGAGTGGACGCGGATGGGGCGGAAACGGATGACAGTCGCGAGGAGCATTTCCCATCTGAGTTGTTGCTGACTCGACGTGAGTATGTGCGTAAGCCATCGAACACGACGGTGGTGGCGGATGTTGTGCGCGAGGAATCGAAACCGTATTTAGCCGCAGGAGATGTCGAAAAACCTGCTCACGACTCCGCGCCAGACAAGACCAGCATCTTCGCCCATCCAGTGGAGTGTTTCGTCTCGAACTTCGAAGACAAAGAACTGCTCAAGCGCATGCCTTTGAAGATTGGCGAGCACACGGCGCCCTACGGGTCATTCTTCAAGAAGATCGAGTACCTGACGGATAACAAAGGGCTGATTTACTGGGGCAAGATCAAGGAGATCAAGGACTACACCCAGAGTTTTCGCGTCGATTTCGACCAGAAGGTCTGGTTCAAGCAAGCGGACGAGGCGAAGAAGAAGCCGTACTCAGTCAATGTGTACCTGAGCAAAAAGCTGATCGACAACTACCGCAAGCGCAAAGCGTTTCTGGAAGAGATCAAGCACGCCATCGAGAGTGGGAAGGACTTGTATTGCTTCTTTTACGGCGTGACGCCGGAGTTGAAACAGGTGCCGAGCAAGAAGAACCCCGAGCAGACGTTCGGGGTGTTCAGTGCGAATATCGAGAACCTGGATCACTTCATTATTCGGGAAGCGCCGGGGTTGGCGCCGCAGTGATCAGCTTTGTTGGAGTTGTCGCTCAGTCTTTTTGACCTTTAATGCCTCTGAGGAAGTCGTTCGCGTACTCATCCGGCTAGCTGAAGCACATGCTCAGCATGACCAACATTAACAAACCAACATAAACCCGCGCATGCACCCGATCCGGAATCCGACCGATCCATGGCGTAGCCAATCGAATGCCCAATAACGACCCCATCGTCAAAACTGCAAACGCAAGCAGATCCACATAGCCGATGAACCACGCCCCCAGATCAAACTCGGTGAACCCCGCCATCCCCATGTAAGTTAGCGTTCCTGCCACTGCCACGGGCAGGCTCAGCGGATTCGCCATGGACGTCGCCTGGCTCATGCTCAAGCCACACCGCCGCAACAAAGGCACAGTCATGACGCTACCGCCTACGCCAAGAAACGTAGCAATAGCGCCGATTCCTACACCGCCACCAGAGACTTCCGCCCTTCCCAATCGACGTGGACTTTCGTTATCGGTTTGCGTAAGAAATCCGCGTCTGAGCAGGCAATCCAGAATGGTTACGCCCAGATAGGCGATGAAGGCATAGCGAATCACCTCGCCACTCACCCACATCGCCGCGACCGCGCCAACGACTGCACCCACTCCGATGTATCCGCCCAACGGCCACAAGTAGTCTCGGATCAGATTGCCGGCGCGACGGTGTTTTGCGGTGGCAACCAGTGCGTTGACGATCATGACGCAGGTCGAGGTAGCGACAGCAATGTGCATCGCCGATTGGCCGATGGAGTCGCCTGCACCGTTGCTGGTCATAAGCATGCGGTACAGCAATGGCACGACGACGAAGCCGCCGCCAAAGCCAAACAGCACCGCGGTAGCGCCCGTCATGCAGCCGAAAAGTGTCAGCAGTAAATAGAACATCGCGTGTCGTCCGCTGGTTGAGGGGGGACGACGATAAACCGGCCGGGGTTGGCTCGCTTCAGCAAGCCAGCCAATAATGTTCGCGTTTACGCCAATCGCCGGATGTCCCAATGCGCAATGTTTCAATTGATCTGCTGGATGACACGCCGCGACCCGTGGTAGCGACCGGTTCGGATTATTCCTACGGGCATCTGTTACCCCGTCATACGCACCGGCGCGCACAACTGTTGTATGGGGCAACCGGGGTGATGCAGGTGAGTACGCACGACGGCAACTGGGTCGTGCCACCGCAGCGTGCGGTGTGGATACCAGCGGGCATTGCCCATGAAGTGGTGATGTTAGGGGTGAGCACCCGCAGCCTTTACGTCGAACCGGGGACTGTCGATCTGGGGAGTCGTTGTCAGGTGATCAATGTTTCGCCGTTGATGCGGCATTTACTGATGGAGGCGGTGGAGATTCCCTTGACGTATGACGAGGCCGGGCGCGATGGAGCGCTGATCGATTTGCTGCTGCACGAATTGGCACGCAGTACTCATTTACCGCTGCACATTCCGTTGCCTGTGGACGCCCGGCTCCTCGGGTTGTGCCAAGGTTTCGTACAGCATCCCGATGCACACCAGTCGCCGCAGCAGTGGGCTGATCATTTGCATATCAGTCTGCGCACGTTCAATCGTCTTTTTCGCCAGCAGACCGGCTTGAGTTTCAGTCAGTGGCGACAGCGCGCCTGCGTGGTGTTAGCACTGGCGCGGTTGGCGGAAGGTGAACCCGTAACGCGGATTGCACTGGACTTCGGTTACGACAGCCCCGCAGCGTTCTCAACAATGTTCCGCCGCGTCCTGGGACAGGCGCCGTCCGTCTGGTTGAACGGGACGAAATAGGAAAATCGAAAAAATCAATTTGATCCGGGCGCAAAACAACTGTACAAAAACACAGTACATTTAAAACCAGCACTCTCGAGCCCGGAGAACACCATGGCCTCTCACGCGATCAAAATCACCCTGGAACGCATCGCCCTTTTTCAATTCACCCCCGCCCACTGTGCCCAAGCCCGGGCAATGCTGGGTTGGAGTATCGAAGAGTTGTCCCGGGAATCCGGGGTGTCGGTAGAGGCCATTCAGCGATTCGAGAATGAGCAAACCGTGCTGGATGTCACTCGATTGGCGTTGGCTTATCGGCTGGAATCCGAAGGCCTGGCGTTCTTCCCAGGGTTTGCGCCGGGTAGAGGGATGAACGTGCGAGGGTCTACGCCCAATCCAGTTGGGCGGGCGGATTATGCGATGGTGGAGTGAAGGGACTCAGCGCTAACGCTGGATCTGCGTTAGCGCCAAAATCTGATTGAGTCAGTCAGTAACTACGGTTTGAATTGAGGCACTTGCCGCGCATGGGACGCTTGTTCATAGCCATAAGCCAATGCCAGCAAAGTGGCCTCGCTCCAACGTGCTCCGAAGAAGAATACCGACGTTGGCACCCCGCTTTCTTCAATGCCGGAAGGCATCATGATGCCGGGATATCCAGCCAGGGATATGACGTTCAACCCCGGTGAACCGACGTCCATGACCACGGCATCCAGTTGATGCGTTGCCAGCAATTCATCGATGACCGCTGCGTTTTCCCGTTGAATGTTCTGCCACAACTCGTTGTAGGTACGTTCGTCAAAAACAACGTTTTCGACCTGCGTCAAGAAGGCGTGCCCATGCCCCTCTGTGCCGGGATCGTTTTCGGTGAAGCGCACAATTTCTTCTACGCTATCGACCGCAAGACCCGTTCGGGTCGCAAGGTATTTCGGAATGTATTTTTTGAAGCTCATCGACAGGGCCTTTTCTATCCCAGGGGAATCAGGATCTTTGAACTCGACCGGAATCAACGTGGCGCCTGCGGCCTGCATGACCTCCAACGCTTCTGAAAACTGCGGATCGTCTTTCATGGCTTGACCGCTGGCGTCGAACTTGACCGGATAGCCGATGCGCCGCGCAACCAGTGAGTCGGGTTGCAGCAGTGCCGTGTAATCCATCCCTTTGAGGGCGTGAGGTTGTTTGACCGGATCGGCGTCGTCACTGCCCGCCATGGCGTTCAACAGCAATGCAGCGTCCCTGACGGTTCGTGTCATCGGCCCTGGCGTGTCGAGTTTGGGCGCCAAAGGGACGATGCCACTGCGACTCAACAACCCTGTCGTGGGTTTGAGGCCTACCACGCCATTGAGGGAGGCTGGGCAGATGATCGAGCCAGAGGTTTCGGTTCCAACGGTTAACGGTGCAAAACCTGCGGCCACTGCCGCACCGGAGCCCGAGCTTGAGCCGCAGGGTGTGACACTCAGCACATGGGGATTTTTGGTCTGTCCACCGCGTCCGCTCCAGCCTGGAGGGATTTCGGGATCACGGAAGTTAGCCCATTCGCTGAGATTGGTTTTCCCCAGGATGACCGCTCCTTCAGCCCTGAGACGTTGTACGACAAAAGCATCCTGCGCGGCGGGTTGCCCGACCATGGCCAAAGATCCGGCACTGGTTTGCATCTGGTCGGAGGTGTCGATGTTGTCCTTGAGCAGGACTGGAATGCCATGCAACGGACCACGAATGCGCCCCTGCTGTCGCTCCTGGTCCAGTGAAGCGGCGATGTCCAGCGCATCCGGGTTGAGCTCGATGATCGAATTGATTGCCGGGCCGTTTTTATCCAGCGCCTCGATACGCTGTTGCAGGTGCTGCACGATTTTCACAGCGGTTAGCTGGCCACGATCCATTCTTTTGCCGAGCTCATCGACACTCAGATATTCCAGCCTCGACTCGGGTGCAGGCGTTTGCGCATGGGCGGCGCCAGCGATTGAAAGCAGGACAATGGCGGACAGCCGCGTCATGCGGCCTTTCAAATTTACATCCATGTGAACGGTATCCTTGTGATGACTGATGGCGAGTGACAAAGCTCACTCGCTTTCCAGCCTACCGACGCAGCCAGGAATGTGTGTCATCACTGATCGCCAGATCACGTATGAATGCGCCCTTTACGCTGTAGCCGCTTTATCCAATGCTTTGCTGGTTCTGATACACCTGCTGCTCTACGTCATACCACCAGGCTGCGCCACGGGACGGGTACTTCACGTTGAATGCAGCCCCCATCTGCGGCGTAGTAATCGACACATTGCGCTCCCACGCCAACGCCAGAATGCGGTCGAACGGTTCGTACCAGGCATGCATCGACAAATCGAAAGTCCCGTTGTGAATCGGCAACAACCAGCGTCCTTTCAGGTCTATGTGCGCCTGCAGGGTCTGCTCCGGTTGCATGTGCACGTGCGGCCAGTCGACGTTGTATGCACCGGTTTCCATGAGCGTCAGGTCGAACGGGCCGTACTGTTCACCGATGCGTTTGAAGCCATCGAAATAGCCGCTGTCACCGCTGAAGAAAATCCGCGTATCACCATCGATCATCACCCACGACGCCCACAGCGTGCTGTTGCCATCGAACAGGCCCCGGCCGGAAAAGTGCTGCGAAGGTGTGGCGATGAACTCAATGCCAGCCACTTCGGTGCCCTGCCACCAATCCAATTGGCGCACCTTGCCGGCATCGACGCCCCACTTGATCAAGGTATCGCCGACACCCAGTGGCGCGAGAAAGTAGTTGGTCTTGTCCGCGAGCCTGAGCACAGCCTGATAATCCAGGTGGTCATAGTGATCGTGGGACAGGATCACCGCCTCAATGGGTGGCAATTCCTCAAGACTGATGGGGGGCTGATGAAAGCGTTTCGGCCCGGCCCACTGGACCGGCGAGGCGCGTTCGGCGAAGACCGGATCGGTGATCCAGAATTTGTCCCGCAGTTTGAGCAGCACGGTGGAGTGGCCCAGGCGGTAAACGCTGTGATTGGGCGCAGCGATCAACGCGGCTTGCGTCAGGGTTTCCACCGGCACGGCAGCGGTCGGACGAGTGTTGCGTGGTTTGTGGAAAATCACGTTCCACATGATGCGCAAGGTTTTACGAAAGCCTTCGCGTTTGACCGGCGCATGGTTTCGAAAAAGCCCTTCGACCTGCCGGGAAGATTCAGGGGGGTTGGGCGTTGTCCGCCGCGGAATTTGAAATGGCCATGAATGAATGACTCCAGAATGACCGCAATCAATACGGTGCTTCTCGGTGGAACGGTAAATGGCCAAGCATGCACGCATCAGCCGAAGTTTCTATTTTTGACCGCACAGCATTAACAGAACATTACACTGCACAGTGTAGTTTCAAGGTTGCATCAAAGTGGATCACAAGTAAACTACCAAGTGTAATTCCTTTCTCTTCCTGCCGAAGCGTACTTATGACAGCACCAAAGCGCCTGACCGACCGAAAACGTGAAGCCATCATCCTGGCGGCGATTGCCGAATTCCGTGCCAACGGTTTCGACATCACCAGCATGGACAAGATCGCTGCTACGGCGGGCGTTTCGAAGCGCACGGTGTACAACCATTTCCCGAGCAAGGAAGAATTGTTCGCCGAAATCCTCAATCAATTGTGGTCGCGGGTGACGGAGGAAAAGGAAACGTCCTACCACGCTGATCAGCCGTTACGCGGCCAAATGCGCCTGATGCTGATGGCGAAGTTGCAAACCCTCGGCGATGAAAACTTTCTCGACCTGGCACGCGTTGCCATCGCCGCGACTATTCATTCCCCCGAACGCGGGCAGAACATGGTTGCGCGCATGGGCGAGCGAGAAGAGGGCCTGACAGTGTGGATTCGCGCAGCTCAGGCTGATGGTCGGTTGAAACCGGTCGACCCGGCGTTTGCTGCGCAACAAATCCAAGGAATCCTCAAGTCCTTTGCGTTCTGGCCGCAAATTTCCATGGGGCTGCCGGGCCTTGAATCCGACATGCAAAACACAGTCGTCGACGCTGCGCTGGACATGTTCCTGGCCTGTTACGAGCTGCGATAAATGACAATGTCTGCGGCAGGGGTCAAGGTTTCGCCAACGCTAAATTAAACATCATGATGTGTTTCAGAATGAAACTGGCGCGGGCGCTATAGTGATCTTCAGTCCCACCGACCCGTAGAGGGCATCATGACCACGCCGACCGAAACCCAGCCCGCCCCCCACGTCGATCACCGGCGTTTTCTCCGCCATCACGATCACTTGGCGCCGACCTTTGGCAACGACAAGTTTGCCTTGCGCGCCGAAGCCTTTGCCCGGTTCTTCGGCACGCCGACCTTCCTGGGTGCGCAGACGCTGATCGTCGTGTTGTGGGTGTGCCTCAACGTCTTTGGCGTAGCGCACTTCGATCTGTATCCGTTCATCCTCCTGAACCTCGCGTTCAGCCTGCAATCGGCCTATGCCGCGCCGCTGATCCTGCTCGCCCAGACCCGCCAGGCAGCGCGGGACAAGGCCCAGTCGGACGCTGATGCGCAGCACCGTGAAGCGCTGGCCGTGGCCAATTCCGAACGTCAGGCACAAGCTGCGCAGAACTCCGCTCAACTGCTGGAACTGCTCGAGCAAAACACCCGACTGACCGAAATGACCAAATCGCTGACCGAGCGCATCGAAAACCTCACTTCGGAAATGCACCAGCACTTTGTGCTCAAGGATCAGCCCAAGGCCTGATGCGTCTCACGACACCTTCAGCGCTTGCCCGAGCTCATATGAGGGTATGCAGGGTTGAGCGGGCGTATGCGTTCAACCAGTGAATAATGCGGTGTCTGAACGGGCCTCATCGCTGGCAAGCCAGCTCCCACAGGGATTGGTGTCGAACACAACACCGGTGAACAACGCAAAAACCCTGTGGGAGCTGGCTTGCCAGCGATGAGGCCCGCACAAACACCGCAAATCTCAACCCTGTACAAGGCTCCGAACGGCCGCAATCTCCGGCACATCCTGCCGATTCATGTACACCCGCAACGGTTCGGTAATGTTGATCCGGTCATCAATATTCTGGTCCAGCAGCAACTGAATCAACTCGCGTTTAAGTGTCATGCCCTGCTCCGAATCAGCCGCCCAGACGAATTCACTGGTGGGAATAATGCCGTCGTCCGCCACGTCCATCCCGAAGGAGTCTTCGCTGAAACGCACGATGTAATGACCGGTTTTGCGATTGAGGCCGACAAAGCCTTTGAGTTGGTCGGCGGCCTGGCAGATGAGCTGGGAAGTGATGCGCATGATAAACCTCACAAAAGGTCGAAAAGGACCGGTGATCGATGGTTTACACGCAGGACAAGCAAACGGATTTCCCTCTGCCGGGGAAACGCCAGGGGCAAGAGTACTGCAAAGAACCGCACAAACGTGCTGAAAATATCTGCTTTAAACAGGTTTATGTCGGTCTGGCGATAGCGCTCAAAGTCCTCAGTTGTTAAAAGGGACGTCTTTGAATCTCTGCGAAAGGACCTCGACCATGCCAGTCACCTTCACCCAAAGCGCCCTGCTGCTGAGTGTACTGCTCGGCCTCGGCCAGGCTCAGGCTGCCAGCGAGCCAAGCCCCACGGCGCTGGCGACCCGTACGGGCATCCCGCACCCAGCGGTGATCGCACACCGTGGCGCCTCGTTTGATGCCCCGGAATCCACCGCGGCGGCCTACAAACTGGCCCGCGACCTGGGAGCCGATTACCTGGAAATGGACCTGCAGCGCAGCAAGGATGGCGTGCTGTTCGCCCTGCACGATGACAACCTGCAACGCACCACTGACGTCGCCACCAAATTCCCTGAGCGCAAGGACAGCCCGGCCAATGCGTTCACCCTCGCCGAACTGAAAACCCTCGACGCCGGCAGCTGGTTCAACACCGCCTACCCGGACCGCGCGCGCCCATCCTTCGTCGGCCTGAAAATCCTGACACTCGACGAAATCATCGACATCGCCCAAGGCAACCCGCTGCATAAGCCCGGGCTGTACATCGAAACCAAAGAGCCGAAACAGTTTCCCGGCCTCGAACGCGACCTCAAGGAAAAACTTCAGGATCGCGGCTGGTTGAGCCCTGCCGGTTCGAAACTCGCAAAAAGCGAACTGGCGGTCGGCCAGGGCAAAGGCAAAGTTGTGCTGCAAACCTTCGAGAAGAGCAGCCTCGAACTGCTCGAAAAGGAAATGCCGCAAGTGCCGAAGATCCTGCTGCTGTGGGTCGGCCCAGGCAGTATCGAGCCTAAATCCAGCGTGACGTTCGCGCAGTCCGGCGACAAGGACAAAGCCACTTACTACGCCAAACAGGAACCGAAGAGCAAAGCCGAATTTCAGCAATGGATCGAGTACGCCAAAGCCCAGGGCGCCATAGGCACCGGGCCTTCTGTGGCGCTGACCAAGGGCGGTGATCAGAGCTATTCCGATCTGGTGCAACCTTGGATGAATCAGTACACCCACGACCAAGGTCTGCTGGTGCATGCCTATACGGTCGACGATGCTGTGGATTATCAGAAGGTCATGGACGCCGGTGTGGACGGCATCTTCACCAACCGCGCCAGCGAACTATTGAAGTTCTACAAACGCCCGGCGGCGGCAAGTGTTGCTCAGTTGCTGCGCAACAACGGGTATTGATTGAAGACCGAGTCGACCCTATTCGCGAGCAAGCTTTGCTCCCACCGATCTTGCTACCCCCGGATTGGAGCATGACCTGTAGGAGCAAGGCTTGCCCGCGATGCTTTTTTGCCGGCTCAATAGAATTAAGCCTGAATTAAGTTGCCACAGTTAATCTGATCCCACTTAAACAGCTCATCCAAGGAAAGAACCTCATGAAAACTTTGACTGCTTTGTTCACAGCGGCTGCCCTGACCCTCACCGCTGGCCTGGCCCAGGCCGATGTGCCGGTCGATCAGATTCCGCAACTGGTTAAAGACGGCAAAATCAAGCCGCTGGAAGAACTGAACAAGGTCGTAATGAAGTTGCACCCAGGTGCCACGATTACCGACAGCGACCTGGACAACCACTTCAACGGTTATGAATACGAAGTCGAACTCCGTGACGCCCAAGGCGTTGAATGGGATGTGGATTTGAATGCCGCCACCGGCGAAGTTCTGAAGAACAAGAAAGACGACTGATTAAACACCTAAAAAAAAGCCGCACGATCCTCGGATCGTGCGGCTTTTTTTGCATCCGCGATTTGATCAGGTGGCGCTACTAAGCGCTCAGGCGCGCCGTCACTTCATTCAGCTGGCCCGACAACCCGTGCAGGTTGTGGCTGGCCGCCTCAGTGCGCTGCACGTTATCCAGATTGGTGCTGGCGATGCTGGTAATTTCCGTGAGGTTGCGCGAAATGTCTTCGGCCACTGACGTCTGCTCTTCGGCAGCCGTGGCGATCTGACGATTCATGTCGCGAATCGCTTCAACCGCGTGGGTAATGCGCTCGAGCATCGCCCCCGCCTGGGTCACCTGCTCGACGCTTTCTTCACTGCGCGACTGACCGCTTTCAATCGCCTGGGCTGCGTCCACTGCACCGGTTTGCACGGTCTGGATGATCTGGTTGATCTCGATGATCGACGCCGCCGTGCGCTGGGCCAGGCTACGAACTTCATCGGCTACCACGGCAAAGCCGCGCCCGGCTTCACCGGCACGGGCCGCTTCGATGGCCGCGTTAAGCGCCAGCAAGTTGGTCTGTTCGGCGATACCGCGAATCACTTCCAGCACCTTGCCGATACGTCCACTGTCGGTTTCCAGCTGACGGATGACCGTGGCGGTGCTGGCGATTTCGCCGCGCATCCGGGTGATGGTATGAATGGTGCCCTGCATGACTTTTTCGCCCTGCTGCGCTGACTGGTCGGCATCATCGGCGGCGCGCGCCGCATCGGCCGCATGACGGGCGACTTCCTGCGCGGTGGCGGACATTTCGTTCATGGCCGTGGCCACCTGATCGGTGCGGTTGAACTGCTCGTTGGTGCCGCTGGCCATGAGGCTGGCGATGGACTTCAACTCGCCGCTCGCGCTGTCCAGATCCGAGGCGCTGCGCTGCAAGCGAGTGAACGTGTCAGCAAGGAAATCGCGCAGCAAGTTGGCCGCGACGGCCAGCTTGCCCAACTCATCCTGACGGGTATTGGCCACACGCTCGGCAAAGCGCCCCTGGCTGAGTTGCGCCACATACTCGATCAGTTTGCGGATCGGTTCGACCAGGTTGCGATTGACCAGCCACAGGCTCAACAGGCCAATCAACAGACCCGACGCCAACATCACCACGATCCCCAGCAATACCGTGCGATCGGCACTGGCGCTGATCACCGTCGACTGCTCGACGCCCTGTTTGCGCAACTCGCCGACCAGTTCGCTCATCTGCTCGCTGGCCGCACGGTCGACACCTTTGACAGCTGCGTCGCCGGCCGCGGGATCAGCGCCCGCGGCCACATAGGCATCGCGCCCCTTCTGATACGCCGCGCCCAACAGGCGATGCTCATCACGCAGGCGTTCGATGCGTGTCTTGAGTGGTGGCTCGATACCTTTCTGCCCGGCCAGTTCACCGAGAATCTTTTGAACATCGCGCTGACGGTCTTCGAACTGCTTCCAGTACTTGTCCAGATCGGCCGGTTGTTTGCCGCGCAGCAGGACGTTTTTCCATTCCTGAACCTGCACCTTGAATTGCAGGTTGGCTTCATCGATCAACTGCGAGGTGTGCAAAGGTCCTTCGATCAGGTTTGCATAGCTCTGCACGCCACTGGACAGAAAGTGGAAGCAGGCCAGGGCGATCAGCAACATCGCCAGCAAGCTCCCGCTCAACAAGGCAAGGATTTGTGCTCTCAGGGATTTTTGCAAAAACATCGAGGGGCATCTCATGACAGGGATAAGACACGCCCGGCAGGCGTGCAAGATGTCCGGACCTCCCTGTCGGCGACGCTGGTCCACGACCACATCGCGATATTCAGCATCACCGTCATCGGCGTGCCAGAGCCTTTCTTTAATCCTTTCGGCCGTTGGCAGTCACAAACATCAGCGACATCGAACGGTCACAAAACGGTCAAACCTCCTTGCGATGATGCGGCTCCAGTGAACCTGTAAAACCCGCAACAACCGCCTTCGCGCAGCGAGACCTCATGAACCACAGCATCGACCAAAGCCACCGTGATCCGGACCTGTTCGGCCTGCTCTATGGGTTCAGTTTTCGTCCCGGTGAGCGTGGCCGGGAGATCGACTCAGCCATGGCGTTGCAGTGCCTGGAGCAACCGGAAAACAACGACGACTTTCTCTGGCTGCACCTGAACCTCGCGCACGCTGCCTGTGAGCGCTGGATGAAAAGTCACCTGGGTTTACCCGACGAGTTTTTCGAAGCGCTGCATGAAGGCTCCCGTTCGACGCGCATCGAACATGTCGATTCCGCCTTGCTGGCGGTGGTCAACGATGTGGTGTTCAACCTCAGCAGCATGGTGTCTTCGGACGTGTCGACGCTGTGGGTGTGCGCACGCAGCCGGCTGATCATCAGCGCGCGCCTGCAACCCTTGCACTCGGTGGACAAGCTGCGTACGTCGGTGAAGGCCGGCGAACGTTTTCGCTCCCCGCTGGAATTGCTGGTGCACTTGCTGCGCGACCAGGGTGAAGTCCTGACGCAAATCGTGCGCAGGACCAGCCAGAGCGTCGACCAGATCGAAGACGAGTTGCTCTCCTCGCGGCTGTCCACCAACCGCGCCGAGCTGGGCGCCAACCGGCGGGTGCTGGTTCGTTTGCAACGCCTGCTGGCGCTGGAGCCCGGCTCGTTGTTGCGCCTGCTTAACCGTCCGCCGCAATGGCTGCAGAAGGAAGACGTGAAGGAGCTGCGCAAGTCCACCGAGGAGTTCGCACTGATCATCAACGACCTCACGGCCCTGGGCGAACGGATCAAGTTGTTGCAGGAAGAAATCGCCGCCAACCTCAACGAACAAAGCAACCGCACGCTGTTCACGCTGACCGTGGTGACGGTGCTGGCGCTGCCGATCAACATCATCGCCGGCTTCTTCGGCATGAACGTCGGCGGTGTGCCGCTATCGGGGGATCCGGAAGGGTTCTGGATTCTGGTGGCACTGGTGGCCACGTTCACCGTCATTGCGGGGCGCTGGGCGTTCCGCAAGCGCCAGGATTATTAAGATTAAAAGATCGTTGCCTTCAGATCAGCGGCCCCCACAAACACCCCAAACCCTGATCTGAAGCAGCCCCTCAGTAACATTTAGCAACGATCATGGGCGGCATTCCTTCCCTCCTCAGGATTGTCCGTCATGGCTACGCCTTCCTACTGTCCCGATGCGCAGGCTCCCGCCAGTAGCGTCAAGCCACAGTTCGATAAAAAACCCGGCCTGTTCACCCTGGTGATTTTTTTCGGTGTGTTGGCAGGGGGGCTTTTGTTCACGGCCTATAGCCTGATGCATGACGTGCATGAACTCGGCACCGTGGTCACCACCTGGACGCCCTTCGTGCTGCTTGGTGTTGCCCTGCTGATCGCCCTCGGCTTTGAGTTCGTCAACGGTTTCCATGACACCGCCAACGCCGTGGCCACGGTGATCTACACCAATTCGTTACCGCCGAATTTCGCAGTGGCCTGGTCCGGCTTCTTCAACTTTCTCGGCGTGCTGCTTTCCAGCGGTGCGGTAGCGTTCGGCATCATTGCCCTGCTGCCGGTGGAATTGATTCTGCAAGTCGGTTCGTCCGCCGGCTTCGCGATGATCTTCGCCCTGCTGATCGCCGCGATCCTGTGGAACCTCGGTACCTGGTGGCTGGGTTTGCCGGCGTCGTCTTCACACACTCTGATCGGCTCGATCATCGGCGTCGGCGTGGCCAATGCCCTCATGCACGGCCGCGATGGCACCAGCGGCGTGGACTGGGCGCAGGCGACCAAGATCGGTTACGCGCTGCTGCTTTCGCCCCTGGTCGGTTTTGGTTTCGCCGCGTTGCTGCTGCTGGCATTGCGCGCTTTCGTCAAGAATCGTTCGCTGTACAGCGCTCCGGAAGGCAACACGCCGCCACCGTGGTGGATTCGCGGCCTGTTGATTCTGACCTGCACTGGCGTGTCATTCGCCCACGGTTCCAATGACGGCCAGAAAGGCATGGGCCTGATCATGCTGATTCTGGTGGGCACGCTACCGATGGCGTATGCGCTGAACCGGACCATGCCGGCCGATCAGGCCTTGCAGTTTGCTGCTGTGGCGCAAGTGACCCAACAAGCGCTGGAGCGCAGTGCGCCTCAACCGGCACCTGCCGATCCAAGAGCGATCCTGTCTGACTATGTGCGCAGCAAGGACGTGGCGCCGCAACTGATCCCCGCCCTCGCCGCCCTGACAGGCCACATCGGTAATGAAGTGAAAGGTTATGGCTCGCTGTCGAAAGTCCCTGCCGAAGCCATGGGCAACGTGCGTAACGACATGTACCTGACCAGCGAAACCATTCGCCTGATGGAAAAGAACAAGGTCGGCAATTTCGACGCCGACACCGTCGACAAGCTGCAACTGTTCAAGCAACAAATCGACAACGCCACGCGGTTTATTCCGTTGTGGGTGAAAATCGCCGTGGCCATCGCGCTTGGGTTGGGCACCATGGTCGGCTGGAAGCGCATCGTGGTGACCGTCGGCGAGAAGATCGGCAAGACCCATTTGACCTATGCACAGGGCGCCTCGGCGGAAACCGTGGCGATGCTGACAATTGGTGCCGCCGACATGTTTGGCCTGCCCGTGTCGACCACCCATGTGCTGTCATCGGGCGTCGCCGGGACAATGGTCGCAAACGGTGGTGGCTTGCAAATGAAGACTATCCGCAACCTGCTGATGGCCTGGGTACTGACATTGCCAGCGGCGATTCTACTGTCGGGCAGTTTGTATTGGTTGTTCACGCAGTTGTTCTGATCACCGGCGCTCCCACAGGTTTGGGGGTTATGCCTCACAGACCCGGCGCATCACCACCCGCTCACGCACCACGTCATACACCCAGTGGTAAACATAGGTGTACGGCAGGAAAAACAGCAGCACACCGATGTCCAGCACAAACGCCTGCCACAGGCTGACGTTCAGCCACCAGGCAATCAACGGCACGCCCAGCGCCACCAGCCCGCCTTCGAACAGCAGCGCATGCACCACGCGAACCCAGGCGTTATGCACAATGTTCAGGCGTGCCAGCAGCCGATCGAACAGGCCGTTGAAGATCACGTTCCAGGCCAGCGCCAGCGCTGCGATGATGACGGTGACGACGCCCATTTCCAGCATCGGTTTGTCCATGATCCACGCCAGTAGCGGGGTACAGATCAGGATGGCCAGTGCTTCGAAGCCGACGGCCTGCAGGAAACGTTCAGTGATGGATTTGCTAGTGCTCATGACCAGACTCCTCTGAGTGACTGTGGTTGCCATGATCCGGCACTGCCCCGATACTTCATAATCAATAACCATCGATCAAGGCGATAGTTCATGGCCTCGCACGAAGTGTTGCTGGCGTTCGTCCAGGCAGCCACCCAAGGTTCGTTTTCCGCTGCGGCACGCAAGCTGGGTCGCAGTCAGTCGACCATCAGCGCGGCCGTGGCCAGCCTGGAAATCGATCTGAATCTGATCCTGTTTGACCGCAGCAGCCGCAAGCCCACGCTGACGCCGGCGGGGCACGTCATGCTGCAACGGGCCGAGGACATCCTGGCCGCCACCAGCCGGCTGGAAATGTCCGCCAGCCAACTGTCCCAGGGCGTCGAAGCCAAGCTCACCGTGGCGATTTCCGACACGTACCAGTCCGACCGGTTCGAGGCGGCCCTGAGTGCGTTCGAGCAACGCTATCCCGACCTGGAACTCGAATGCCTGATTGCCGAATGCGACGACCTGGTGGCGCTGGTGCAGCGAGGTCGGGCGCATGTCGCGTTTGCCGAGATGCAGGAAAGTTATCCGCCGGACCTGGTCAGTTCGACCGTCGAAGAGCGCACGGAAATTGCGCTGTTCGTCTCCCGTGCGCACCCGTTGGCGACGCTGAGCGATATTGATCAGGAGGTATTGCAGCAACACCGCGAGCTGCGGCTGGCGACGATCGTCAATCCGTATGAAAGCCGTGCAAAAGGCCGCGTCTGGTCGGCGCCAAGTTACCTGATGCTGCTGGAAATGGCTCAGGGCGGATTTGGCTGGGCGCCTTTGCCCCGCTGGCTGGTGGGTCGTTTTGACGCCGGGGCGTTAGTGGAGCTGAAGGTGCGCGGCTGGCCGAAACCGGTGTTTGTCGATGCGCTGTGGTCACGCCTGCATCCGCCAGGGCCGGCGGGGAGTTGGTTGCTGGGCAAGATGCTGGAGTAAACACAGACCTCTCTGTAGCAGCTGCCGAAGGCTGCGTTCGGCTGCGAAGCAGTCGTAATTTCTGACCACACGCTATAACTGGAACACCTCATCGCCTGATTTCACGACTGCTTCGCAGCCGAACGCAGCCTTCGGCAGCTGCTACAGGGGTGACGTTTCACGCAGCGTCGATATCTATCGGCCGATTGCTCTGAAAATACTCATGCAACCCGCGCATCATCGGCAACTCCAACGCCTGCGCCGCGTAACACAAACCCACTCGCCGGGTCGGTGCCGGCAGGTGCAATGCGCGGGTCACCACCCGGTCATTCCCGCTCACCAATGACTGCGGCAACATCGCCACACCGACCCCGGCCGCGACCATGTGCAGTGCCTGTTTCAACGAACCGGCATGCCCGGCCACCGCTTCCGGCGAACGCCCGTACAACGCCATCAAACGCTGATGGGAAGGATGCTGCGCACAGGTGATCCAGTCATCGATCGGCGTCCAGTGCTGGCCCGCCTCCCCCTTGGCCATCGGATGCCCGACCGGCAATGCCATCACGTAGGACTCCTCCCACAACGGCAGGAACAATTCGTCCTCGCAACACATCTCCTCCACCGCCAAGCGACCGTCGCCATGGCAACCCTCTTCCAGCGTGAGCAGCAAATGGGGTAACGCCTGATGGGCCATGCGCACGAAGGCTTCGATCTGGCTGTCGGCAATATCCCCTTCAATCCCCAGCACCAATGGTGACCGGTTTTCCCGACCACGAAACAGCCGGCTCAATGCCTCGGCCTCCGCCACCATTCGCCGGGCTTGCGGGTACAGCACCCGTGCCTCATCGCTGACCTCCACACCTCGTGGCTGACGGAGGAACAACGTCGCGCCCATGTCTTCTTCGAGCTGTTTGATGGTGACTGACAGCGTTGGTTGGCTGAGGAACAATCGTTGCGCCGCCGAGGTGATATTGCGTTCCTCGAATACGGCGATAAAGGCTTTAAGGTGACGGATATCCATAGGAAATTCCGATAGCAGAAAGAGGAATAAGGCATTTTTCAGCCAGCAAGGCGATAAATATACTGCGCCTCACGTTTAGTTATTTGTTTTTCCAATTCCAGGAGTCAAGCATGAGCAAGCCATTGATCATCATCACCGGGGCCAGTTCCGGCATTGGCGAAGCGGCTGCACGCCTGTTGAGCGCTGCCGGTCATCCCCTGTTGCTGCTGGCCCGTCGGGTTGAGCGTCTGGAGGCGCTAGAACTGCCGAACACCCTCAGCCGCCGGGTCGACATCACCGACCGCGTAACCCTGCTCGCGGCAGTGGCCGAGGCTGAAGCGCAGTTCGGCCCCGCGGATCTGTTGATCAACAACGCCGGTGTCATGCTGCTGGGCGAGATGGCTCAACAGGATCCGGCGCAGTGGGATCAGATGCTCGACGTCAACGTGAAGGGTTTGCTCAATGGTGTGCATGCGGTGGTCGCGGGCATGGTTGAGCGTAAACACGGCACGATCATCAACATCAGTTCCGTGGCCGGTCGCAAGACGTTCCCGAACCACGTTGCCTACGTCGGGACCAAATTCGCGGTGCACGGTCTGTCCGAGAACCTGCGTGAAGAGCTGTCGCCGCACAATGTGCGAGTGATCACTATTGCGCCGGGGGCGGTGGAAACCGAGTTGCTCAGTCACACCACCGATGACGCGATCAAGACCGGTTACCAGGCCTGGAAACAGGACATGGGTGGCACGGTGTTAAGCGCAGAGGATGTGGCGGCGGCGATCAGCTATGCCTATCAGCAGCCGCAGAATGTGTGCATTCGGGAGATTGTGTTGGCGGCAACACGTCAGCAGGCCTGAGATTTTTGGCCAGGTTTTAAGGACCCCATCGCGGGCAAGCCCGGCTCCCACAGGGTTAACTGTTATTTTGTGGAGGATTTGAGGGCCCCATCGCGAGCAAGCCCGGCTCCCACATTTGACCAAGTTGTCCTGGCCGACACGGTCAACTGTGGGAGCCGGGCTTGCCCGCGATGGCGGCCTTGAGGTCGCCTCACTTTAATGCCCGCAATCGCCCTTCAAGAAACCGCCGCTCCGGCAGTTGCTGCGTCAACTCCAGCGCACGCCGATACGCCCCCCGCGCCTCCTCCGCCCTGCCCAGCTGCCGGTAAAACTCCGCCCGCGCTGAATGCGCCAGGTAATAGTCCAGCAGCTCACCGCGCTGCAGAATCCCGTCAACCAACGCCAACGCCGCCAACGGCCCATCCCGTTTGGAAATCGCTGCCGCCCGGTTTAGCTCGATCACCGGTGAAGGCACAGCGGCCAGCAACACGTCATACAAACCCACAATCTGCAGCCAGTCCGTTTCCTGAGCGCTCAGCGCCTCTGCATGCACTGCCGCAATCGCTGCTTGCAAGCAATACGGCCCGAACCGCCCCGTCGACAGCGCCCGCTCGATCAGTGCGCAACCCTCTTCGATCAGCTCGGTATTCCACAGCGAGCGGTCCTGTTCATCCAGCACAATCAGCTCGCCGTCTGCCGATGTCCTGGCCGGGCGCCGGGACTCGTGCAACAGCATCAACGCCAACAGCCCCATCACTTCCGGCTCAGGCAGCAGTTCCATCAACAAACGACCCAGGCGAATGGCTTCGCGGGTCAGTTCTTCACGGGTCAATTCGGCGCCGATGGACGCCGAGTAACCTTCGTTGAACACCAGGTAGATTACCCGCAACACACTGTCCAGACGTTCGGGCAATTCCGCCAGGGTCGGCACTTGATAGGGGATTTTTGCGTCTCGAATCTTGGCTTTGGCCCGAACGATGCGTTGCGCAATGGTGGTCGGCGTGGCGAGAAACGCTCGGGCGATTTCTTCCGTGGTCAGGTCGCACACTTCCCGCAGCGTCAATGGCACTTGCGAATCCGCCGCGAGTGCCGGGTGACAACAGGTGAAGATCAGGCGCAAGCGATCGTCTTCCACGTCCTCATCACTCCAGTCCGCCTGCTCCAGCGCCTCCAGTTGCGCGATCAGCAGGGGTCGCGACGCATTGAATCGCGCACGCCGGCGCAACACGTCAATGGCCTTGAAGCGCCCGGTGGACACCAGCCACGTGCGCGGATTATCGGGCACGCCGTCTCGTTGCCAGCGTTCGACCGCGACGAAAAAAGCCTCGTGCAGCGCCTCCTCCGCGAGATCGAAATCACCGAGCAAGCGAATCAGTGTCGCCAGAATTCGCCGCGACTCGTCGCGATAAACCTGCTCGACCCGAGCGCTGACCGACACGCCCGGCATCAGTCCGGCATGCCTTCAGTGACCAACGTCACCAACCTGTCCAGGCTCTGCCCCCAACCGTCCTCGAACCCCATGGCTTCGTGGGCCTGACGATCCTCTTCGGACCAATGCATGGCGCGCGCGGAGTAAAGCGTCTTGCCGTCGCGCTCTTCAAGCGTCACCTCTGCCGACATGAATGGTTTGCCCGAGGGGATCCAGCCAGGAATGAAGGCATCGGTGAACACCAGACGCTCGGGGGCGACGATTTCCAGAAACACGCCCAGGGTCGGATACTCCGAACCGTCGGGGGCGCGCATCAGGGTGCGGAATTGGCCACCGACCCACAGGTCCATTTCGCACTCGGGCGTGGTCATGCCGTGCGGGCCCCACCACTGGGCGAGCAAGGCCGGCTCGGTCCAGGCGCGGAAGACTTTGCGCCGTGGCGCGTCGATCAGGCGACTGATGGATAACTCGAACGGTGCAGGCTGTCGTTGAAGGAGTGTCGGACTCATGCAGGATCTCCTGTTGTCTTTGTTATTCAGGGATTCAACTGGCGAACGGGGCGCACCTCGACACAGCCCACCCGTGCCGCCGGAATATTTCCGGCGACCTGAAGGGCTTCGTTAAGGTCCTTGGCATCGATCAGGTAGAAACCAGCCAACTGCTCCTTGGTTTCGGCAAAGGGGCCGTCGGTAATCGACAGTTTGCCGTTGCGCATGCGCACGGTGGTCGCGGTCTGCACTGATTCCAGCGCCTCGGCGGCGATCATTCGCCCGCTGCCCTGGATGGACTCGGCATAGGCCATGCATTCGGCATCTTTAGGGCTCTCGGGCAGCGAATGCAGTTCGCGCTCACTGCTGTAGACCAGGCACAAATACTTCATGGGATTCTCCCGGATCGAACGGATCAACTATGGCTGCAGTTTGGCGTTTGGGTGTTTTTTCCCGACGACCAGCCAGACGATCAAGGTTGCAAGTCGAACAACGTGGCACCGCTTTCCATGTCGAACGGGGCAGAAAAGTGTTCGTGGACGATGCGCCATTGGCCCGCGTCGCGACGATAGCCGGCTGTACCGCGCATCCAGCAGGCCTGGGTTTCCCCCTTGTCATTGGTACCACCGCAATGGGCCAGCCAATGGGCGAAAGCGATCTGTTCGCCGGTCACAATGTTGATTTGGTGAAACTCGAAAATGTGCGGGCCGGGGCACATTTCCATGCACGCCTGCCAATGCGCGCGGTAAGCGGCCTTGCCCTTGAATTGCAGGGCTTTGACCGCATCGAACGAAACGATGTCATCGGCATACAGTGCCATGACTTTATCAATATCCTTGGCGATGACGGCCTGTTGATAGGTATCGATCAGGCTCTGGATTTCGGCGTGTGCGCTCATGAGGGTTCTCCGTGTGTATTGTTGTGAAGACACCCTTAGTCGTCTGGACCGACGCCCATTCGACAGCCCAAATAAAAATAATCCACGGACACAAACTCGCTAGAATCCGAGGCTCGATTCTGTTGGAAAAAGGACACTCCAGTGACAGCCCAGCTTGTGCCTTACGAAAGCCTGAATACGCTCCAGCGCCAACAGGTCGAGGCCATCGAAGTGCATCCGAAACAAATCAGGTTTTGCGGCGATATCTTCGGAGCGCTGCATTCCCTGCTTTCCAAACCCGGCCCCGGCGTCAAAGGATTTGCCTTGCTGGTCGAGGACGTTCCCGTCGCGTTCCTGCTGCTCAAACGCCCGCCGGTATTGCCTGCCTGGGCGAACGAACACAGCGCCACGCTGCATGCACTGCAAGTCGATCAACGGGCTCAGGGCAAAGGCTACGGCAAGGCTTGCCTGCAAGCGCTGCCGGAAGTGGCGCGCCTGGCCTGGCCGGAGATCAAGGGACTGGAACTGTCGGTGGACGCGGATAACGAAGCGGCGATCGCGCTTTACGCAAAATTCGGCTGGGTCGATACCGGCGAAGCGTACAAGGGCCGTATCGGTTTTGAACGGCGCATGGGTCTGTTTTTTCAAGGAGATAATTATGCTCAATAGCATCGAAGCACTGGAGGCCATTTACGGCCAACCCCACGATCGCGCCGTGCGCAAGCAAATCCCTTTCTTGAACGAGGATTATCAGGCGATGGTCCGTGCTTCCCCGCTCGTGATCATCAGCTCGGTCGGCCCGGATGGCATGGACGGTTCGCCAAGGGGGGACATGCCGGGTTTCGTGCGGATTATCGACTCGCGAACGCTGGCCATTCCGGACCGTCCGGGCAACAACCGCATCGACACCCTGCGCAATGTCGTGCTGGATTCAAGGGTGTCATTGCTGTTCATCATTCCGGGGATTGGCGAGACCTTGCGGGTTAACGGCAGCGCGCAGATCAGTGCCGAGCCGGAGCTGTTGAACAGCTTCGCGGTGAACGGCAAACCCGCACGCACGGTGATGCTGGTGACAGTGGAGGCGGCGTATTTTCATTGCTCGAAGGCGATGGTGCGTTCCGATGTGTGGAACCCGCAGACCTACCTCGACCGCTCTGCGCTGCCGACGGCGGGCGCGTTTCACAAGCGTTTGAATGATGGGGAGTTCGATGCCGAGACCTATGACCGGGAAGCCCCGGCGAGGGTGCGCGACAGTCTTTACTGACACATCCCAGCTCGCGATGGCGTCTTTGAGATCGCTATCGCGAGCAAGCTTTGCTCCCACAGTTGATCTTCACTGACTATAACGTCAGCACCATCTCATGCCACGCCATCCCGCCGTGATCCGACGTCGATGGCTTGACGTAGGCAAACCCGAACCCGGCGTAAAACGGCACATGCCGCTCCTTGCACATCAGGTTGATGCTGACCTTGCTCATGGCGCGCATGCGCTCGATGAACTCTTCCATCAAACGCTTCGCCACACCCTGTCCCTGATAATCCGGATGAACCACCACTGACATGATCACCACATGCGGGCCTGCCGGGTCGTGGCCGATCAGCTCCTTGAACGCCTCGTCCGACATTTCCACTTCAAACGCCGCGCCGGAATTGATGAAGCCGGCGACAACGCCCTCCACCTCGGCGACGATGAAACCTTCGGGCCAGGTGGCAATGCGGGTCGCGATTTTTTCGCGAGTGGCGGCTTCGTCGCCTTCGTAGGCGACGGTTTCGATGCTGTAGCAGCGGTCCAGGTCAGCAGGCGTGACGTGGCGAATAACAAGGGTCATGGTAACTCGAAGTCAGCGATGAAGAAGGTTGGCGATCATAAATTATTACGCCTTGAGCGGCAGCCAGATTTCCAGCACGCCAGTGTTGAGTTTCGGATTGTAGTCTTCGCTGTAACGCTCGAATTCCGGAGCGTCCGCCGCCTCGTGTCCGGATTGCGGCAGCCAGGTATGCCAGATGTACTGAAAGACCTCCGGCAGTTTATCCAGCGAGCCCTTGTGCTCGAATACCGCATAGTGCTGAGGTTGAACTTCGACCCAGCGATATTTCTCGGGCAGGTCATCGAGCTTGCTGATTTCGACACCGGCGATGTATTCGAAACCGCCCTTGCCATCCGGATTGCAGCAGATGCCGTAGGTGACTTCGTTTTTTTGGCCAGGAATCTTGCCGATCTCGGGGATGAATTTTTCCCACAGATCAGGGATGCTGCCGGCGGTTTCCTGGGTGAATCGTCCACCAAGCCCCGCGATCAGCAGGAAGTGTCCATGCTCGAAGCGAGGTTCAGCCAGTTCCACGCGTGCTTGCTCGTCCATGACTCGACTCCTGGAATGAAAAAGTGGGTTCGGCTGGGAGTATAGAAGCCAAACCCGATTCGCCAAATTACAGGGTGTGCAACTGCTCGACGGCACCGCTGCCGACAAACTCGTTGTAGCCCGATAGGATCACGTACACCGCGAAATAGCAGAAGATCGCCGCTGATGCCATGTAGGAATAGCGCAGCAGTTTGTCGCCCAGCAACTTGCCGCCATGACTCGCCGCGAAGCACAGACCCGCACTCCAGAGCAGCCCGGCAAAGAAGAATCCACTCAGGAACAACGCCGAACTGACCGGGCCAGCTGCGCCAGAACGGGCGATTAATGTGCCGCCCACCGCCGCGAACCAGAGAATGGCGCTGGGGGACGACATGGCGAGGAAGATCCCGCGGAAAAACTCTTTGCGATGTGAGTTCTGCCCCACCTCCGCCGTTTGCGCCAGCACCGCTTCGTGATGAATCGCCGAATAAATCATCTTCGCCGCGAAATACACCAACAGCGCCGAACCGCCAATCCACAATACCCAGCGCACGGTTTCGTATTGCAGCAAAACCGTCATGCCCGCCAGCGCCAGCACCGCGTAAATCAGGTCGCCGACACAGGTCCCCAAGCCCAGCGCAAAGCCTTGAAAATAGCCGCGCTGCATGGCCAGGGTGATCATCGCGATATTGGCCACGCCAATGTCCAGGCACAGCGAAAGGCTCAGCAAAAAGCCACTGGTGAATTCCATCGACCGCTTTCCTTGGGAAAAGATTATTTACAAACCTGCTGGACAGTTTGCCACAGCTGCCCTTACATTCCGCCACAGGCCACCGCAGTGGCCAGCGTCGCTCGGACGGTTCCGGGCGCTTACGTTATCCGAGGCAACAATGGCCGAACAAGGTTCGCCGCGCCGCTTTGCGCGCATAGATCGACTCCCCCCTTACGTTTTCAACATCACTGCCGAGCTGAAGATGGCCGCCCGCCGCCGTGGCGAAGACATCATCGACTTCAGCATGGGCAATCCTGACGGTCCGACGCCGCCGCATATCGTCGAAAAACTCGTCACCGTCGCCCAGCGCGAAGACACCCACGGCTACTCCACGTCCAAGGGCATTCCGCGTCTGCGTCGGGCGATTTCCAACTGGTACAAGGATCGCTACGAAGTCGATATCGACCCGGAAACCGAGGCCATCGTCACGATCGGTTCCAAGGAAGGCCTGGCGCATCTGATGCTGGCGACCCTTGATCAGGGCGACACCGTACTGGTGCCGAACCCGAGCTACCCGATTCACATCTACGGTGCCGTGATTGCTGGCGCCCAGGTGCGGTCGGTGCCGCTGATTCCGGGTGTGGATTTCTTCGCCGAACTCGAACGCGCCATTCGAGGGTCGATCCCGAAGCCGAAAATGATGATCCTCGGCTTCCCGTCCAACCCGACAGCCCAGTGCGTGGAACTCGACTTCTTCGAGCGAGTGATCGCCCTCGCCAAGCAGTACGACGTGTTGGTCGTGCACGACCTGGCTTACGCCGACATCGTCTATGACGGCTGGAAAGCCCCGTCGATCATGCAGGTGCCGGGCGCCAAGGACATTGCGGTGGAGTTTTTCACCCTGTCCAAGAGCTACAACATGGCGGGCTGGCGTATCGGTTTCATGGTCGGCAACGCGGAACTGGTCAACGCCCTGGCGCGGATCAAGAGTTACCACGACTACGGCACATTTACCCCGCTGCAGGTCGCGGCCATTGCGGCGCTGGAAGGCGATCAGCAGTGTGTCAAAGACATCGCCGAACAGTATCGCCAGCGCCGCAATGTGCTGGTCAAAGGCCTGCATGAACTGGGCTGGATGGTCGAAAACCCGAAAGCCTCGATGTACGTGTGGGCCAAGATTCCTGACGCGTATGCGCACATGGGTTCGCTGGAGTTCGCCAAGAAACTGCTGGCCGAGGCCAAGGTCTGCGTCTCGCCGGGTGTGGGGTTCGGGGAGTACGGGGATGATCACGTGCGCTTCGCGCTGATCGAAAACCAGGACCGGATTCGCCAGGCGGTACGCGGGATTCGCGGGATGTTCAGAGCGGATGGATTGATCAGCAAGACCAACATCTGAGTGATCAAGCAGCTACAAAAAAACCGCAGCGATGCGGTTTTTTTGTGGCTGATCATTCCCACGCTCTGCGTGGGAACGATCAGTGCAGTGGTGTGTTTAAACGAACATCGACAACAACAGAATAAAGCCCAGCGCCACCACGGACAGGATGGTTTCCATCGCGGTCCAGGTCTTGAAGGTTTCTGCCACGGTCATGTTGAAGTACTGCTTCACCAGCCAGAAACCGGCGTCGTTGACGTGGGACAGCACCAGCGAACCGGCACCGGTCGCCAACACCAGCAGTTCGCGGTTCACACCTGGAATCATCCCCACCACCGGCACCACGATGCCCGCGCCAGTGATGGTCGCCACAGTGGCAGAACCGGTCGCGACACGAATCACTGCCGCTACCAGCCACGCCAACAGGATCGGCGAGATCTGTGCGTTGACCGCCATGTGGCCGATCACATCACCAACGCCGCTGGTAACCAGCATCTGCTTGAAGCCACCGCCCGCGCCGATGATCAAAATGATCGCCGCCGTCGGTGCCAGACTCGCGTCGAGCAATTTGAGAATGCGTTTGGAATCGATGCCCTGACGGTGACCGAAGGTATACAGCGACAGCAGCAACGCCAGCAGCAACGCCGAGATCGGGTGACCGATCATGTCCATCCACGTGCGGAAGAAGTGGCCATCCGGCAACGCGACGTCGGCAAATGTTTTCAGCAGCATCAGGAACACCGGGAGCAACACGGTGATCAGGGTGATGCTGAAGCTTGGCAGGTTGGTCGCTTCCGGCTCGCGAGCCAGTTGATCCACCAGTTCCTGGTTGGCATGGCCCGGAATGTACTTGGCGATGAACGTACCGAAAATCGGCCCGGCAATGATGGCGGTTGGCAGCGCCACGATCAGCCCGTACAGAATGGTTTTACCGATGTCGGCACCGAACACGCCAATGGCCAGCAACGGGCCCGGGTGTGGCGGAACCAGACCGTGCACCGCCGACAGACCGGCGAGCAGCGGGATACCGATCTTGATGATCGACACGCCGGTACGCCGCGCGACGATGAACACCAGTGGAATCAACAGCACGAAACCGATTTCGAAGAACAGCGGAATGCCGACCAGGAAAGCGGCGAACATCATCGCCCACTGCACCTTGTCCTTGCCGAACGCACGAATCAGGGTCTGGGCAATCTGATCCGCCCCGCCCGACTCCGCCATCATTTTGCCGAGCATGGTCCCCAGCGCCAGGATGATCCCGACAAAACCGAGCACCCCACCGAAGCCGTCCTGGAACGCCTTGATGATGGTGCCGATCGGCATGCCGGAGGTCAGGCCGAGGAAGGCGGCGGCGATAATCAGGGCAATGAACGGGTGGAACTTGAACTTGGTAATCAGGACGATAAGCCCGATCACCGTCACCACTGCATCGAGCAGCAGGAACGTCTCGTGGGACATGCCAAACATTAGGGGTGTCTCCTGGTTGTTGTTGTTATTAAAGCGGGTAATTCGCAAGCCATCAGGACAGCGCTGTCTTTTTGAGCAAAACTCATACGGCGAGTTTCAGGCCGTGTTCGAGCCACCAGCGGTGCGCTTGAACGGCCAACTCATCGACGCTGTGAATGGAAGCGTCCAGTGCCAGGGTCAGAGGCTCGCCCTTGGGCGACTCGAGCGTGGCGAACTGGCTGTCGATCAGGGTCGAGGGCATGAAGTGGCCGGGCCGATGAGACACACGCTCGGCGGCAACTTCAGGCGTTAACTCGAGGAACACGAAACCCAGGCCCGGCAAGGCACTGCGCAACACTTCGCGATAACTGTGTTTGAGGGCCGAGCAGGTCAACACCGGGCGTTCGCCCTTGGCATCGACGCGGCGCAATTCGACGCACAGGCTGTCGAGCCAGCCGGCACGGTCTTGATCGTTAAGGGGGATACCCGCGCTCATCTTTTCGATGTTGGCGGCAGGGTGGAAAGTATCGCCTTCAATGGCAGTCGCGCCGCTGAGCTGGCACAACGCTTCACTGACGCAAGTTTTGCCGCAACCGGCAACACCCATGATGACCAGGGCGGTGATGGGATGATTCATGTAACACCTCAGCGCGCAGACAGCGCTACCTTTGTCAGTTAGGACACTCGACTAAAAGTAGAAGTTGCCGACGCCTTCTTGTCATTTTTGTGGGTTGCAGCATTTTCGTTCCCAACGCCGAAAAGCGAGGTTCAGGCAAAACTCGCTTACGCATTTGCAGCTGCTTCGGGACAGCGCTACCTTAGTGCCTCGAATTTTGTTTGGCAAGCCGTCCGATGATCTCCCCTAAAAACGATAAAAATACGCGCACCACTGGCCGCCCTACCCTGAACGAAGTCGCCCGGCTGGCCGGCGTCAGCCCGATCACGGCCTCCCGCGCCTTGCGAGGAGTCAGCACCGTGGCGACCGAACTGGTGGAAAAAGTCCAGAAAGCCGCCCTCGAACTCAACTACGTGGTCAACCCTGCCGCCCGTGCGCTGGCGTCTGCCCAGGGTCATTCGGTGGTCGTGCTGGTGCCGTCGCTGTCCAACCTGTTGTTCATCGATACGCTGGAAGCCATTCATCAGGTTTTGCGCCCCAAGGGCTTCGAAGTGCTGATCGGCAACTTCCACTACTCCCGCGACGAAGAAGAAAACCTGCTGCGCAACTACATGGCATATCAGCCTCGCGGCTTGTTGCTGACCGGTTTCGACCGCACCGAAAGCTCGCGACGGATGATCGAAGCCAGCAACATACCTTGCGTGTACATGATGGAACTCGACAGTGCGGCCGGCTTGAACTGCGTGGGCTTTTCGCAACTCGCGGCGGGCGAAACCGCGGCGCAACATTTGCTGTCCCGTGGTCGCAAGCGCCTGGCTTACATCGGCGCGCAGCTGGACCAGCGCACTTTGCTGCGCGGCGAAGGCTTCCGCAAAGCGCTGCAAAAGGCTGGCCTGTACGATCCGGATCTGGAGATCCTGACCCCGCGTGCGTCGTCTGTCGGGTTGGGCGGGGAGTTGTTTCTGCAGCTGATGGCCAGTCACCCGGATGTCGATGCGATTTTCTTCGGCAACGACGACCTGGCCCAGGGTGCGCTGCTGGAGGCGATGCGTTGCGGGATCAAGATTCCCGAACAAGTGGCGATCCTGGGCTTCAACGACCTGCCGGCTTCGGCCCACATGGTCCCGCGCTTGAGCAGCATCAGCACGCCACGCGAGGCCATTGGCCGTCGTTCGGCAGAGTTGATGCTGACCTTGCTGGCCGGCAACACGGTGGCCAAACCGGTGCAGGACATGGGGTTTGAATTGAAGGTGCGCGAGAGTACGTAGTTTCCTTGCCGGAGCCGTGGAGCTGTGTAGGAGTCGGGGCGGATCAGGTATCAGGAATTTGTGTTGGCCAGAAGTTCTACAACCGCCAACGCCCCCTTCTGCAAAGGCTGACTCTTGAGCCATATCGCATGCACCGGCAACACCAACCCGTTCTCGATATTACGAAAACTCAGGCGTTTGAGCCGCCCTGCGTCGAGTAAGGGCTGCACCACTGACAATGGAAAATTCCCCCACCCCAACCCGGTTTCGACCATGTCCAGCGCCATCGCCAGCGTGTCGGTGCGCCAATACGACTCAGCCACCAATGGCCGTGTATCGCTGATCGGCAAGTCGCGGCTGGCGACGATGATTTGCCGCACGTTCACCAAATCCTCCAGATACAGATCCTGCCCCTGAAACAGCGGATTGTCCGCCGAGAGCGTGGCGATCATGCGTTCCGTGCCGACAAACTGGAAACGCTCAAGCACGTTCATGCTCAACCCGGCGAAGGCCAGGCAGACGCTGACCCTGCCGCTGTGCAGCAGGGCCAACACATCATCCTGCGGTGCGCTGAGCACCTCGATGTCCAGCAGCGGATGTCGCTCGGTGATGACCTTGATCGCCGCCATCAGTCGACGCTTGTCGATGTCTGCCACCACGCCAATCGACAACTTGCTTTCCAGGCCCAGCGACAGCTCGATGGCATGCACCTGCAACTGCTTGAGCTGCTCGGCGATCAGTCGAGCATGGGGCATCAGCGCATGGGCCATGGCAGTCGGCACCGGTTCCCGGTGGCTGCGATCGAACAGCGAGTAACCCAATTCTGCTTCGAGGTTGCCAATGCCCATGCTCACCGCCGACGGCACTTTGCCCAGTGCTCGAGCGGCGGCAGAAAACGAGCCGCGCTCGATCACCGCGAGAAACAGTTCGATGCTGTCACTGTTGAAATTCATCACTCTTCCTATCAATGAAACTGAAAGCTTCTGATTTTTTCTGTCAATACCATTGAAGCTATCTTGCGCCGCCTCTGCCAGTCAGTCTTCAGAAAACTGGCATCACGTTGTCCGAAAGAGGCCGTTCCCCATGCAAGGTGTTAAACGCAAACTGGTTTATGTGTCGCTGTACGAAATCATCGGCATGACCTTCTCGGCGCTAGGCCTGGCCTTGTTGTCCGGCACCTCTCCCGGTAGCACCGGCCCGCTGGCCGTGGTCATTACCACCATCGCCGTGACCTGGAATTTCATCTACACCTCGTTGTTCGAACGCTGGGAAAGCCGCCAGCCTTCGCGCACCCGCACGGTTAAACGACGCATCGCCCATGCAGTGGGATTTCAACTAACCTTGATAGTGTTTCTGATCCCGCTGATTGCCTGGTGGATGAACATCAGCCTGATACAAGCCTTCCTGCTGGATCTGGCACTGATCATCTTCATTCCCTGCTACACCTTCGCGTTCAACTGGCTGTTTGACCGCACGTTTGGTTTACCAGCCTCGGCGTTACCGGACCCGGCCTGAGTCGCATCCTGGCCGACACGCTGTTAGATTCCTGAAGCGTCGAATCGCTAAAGGAGTAGCTCAATGGAACACGCACTGAAAATCCTCGGTAAAGCATCCTCGATCAACGTCAGAAAGGTCCTGTGGACCTGCGACGAATTGAGTGTTTCCTACGAACGCGAGGACTGGGGCAGCGGTTTTGCATCGACCCACAGCCCCGAGTTCATCAAGCTCAATCCCAACGCACAGGTGCCGGTGATCATCGACGACGCCGGCGTGTTATGGGAGTCCAACACCATCTGCCGCTACCTGGTCGGCAAACACCACCACACCGATCTGCTGCCCACGGAGCCTGCAGCCCGCGCCCGGGTCGAGCAGTGGATGGATTGGCAGGCCACCGAGCTCAACCCCTCCTGGAGTTATGCGTTCACGGCGCTGGTGCGCAAGGATCCGGAATATCAGGACCCGCACCGTCTCGCCGTCGGCGTGCGCGGCTGGAACCAGAAGATGGCCATCCTCGAACAGCAGCTCAAGGCAACCGGTGCTTATGTCGCCGGCCCTCACTTCACCCTGGCCGACATCGTCGTCGGACTTTCAGTCAACCGCTGGCTGATGACACCGATCGATCGCCCCGACTACCCCGCCGTCGACGAGTACTTTCAACGGCTGGCCCAACGCCCAGGATTTCTCAAACATGGCTGCAACGGGTTGCCCTAGTGCACCCGACATCCCCTTCTGTACCCCCTTGAAAAGAGAGACACATGAACGGACTCAACGTACTGCTGACCGGTGCCTGCGGCAGAATCGGCAAAACCTTTTTTGAAGCCTCGAAGGACCGCTACACCTTTGTGCTGACGGATCGCATCGAACCCGACTTCGCGGTCGACGTCCCTCACCGTTTCCTGCGCCTGGACCTGGCCGACGCTTCAGCCGTGGGCAATGCCCTGGAAGGCATCGACGTGATCGTGCACCTGGCTGGCATCCCGCATGCCACCGCCTCCTTCGATGAGTTGCTGCCCAACAACATTCTCGCCACCACCTACCTGTTCGAAGCCGCCGTCGCTGCCGGATGCAAGCGACTGGTGTTCGCCAGCAGCGCGCAAACCATTGAAGGTTATCCGGTGGATCGGCAAATCACGCCGGGCATGCAGGTGATGCCGGCCAACCTTTACGGCGTCAGCAAGTGCTATGGCGAGGCGTTGTGTGGGTACTACGCCGCCAAACGCGGGCTTTCGACCATCGCCTTGCGTATCGGCGCGTTCGAATTCCCGGACCGTCATGAGCTGACCAATGCCCGTGATCTGAGTGCCTGGCTCAGCCCACGAGATGCGGTGCAGTTGCTGCAACGCTCGGTGGAAGTGGAAGGCGTGCAACACCTGATTGCCCATGGCATCTCCAACAACCGCTTCAAGCGGCTGGACCTCAGCGAAACGACGCGAGTGCTTGGCTATGAGCCGATGGATGACGCGTTTCAACAGTTCGACATCCCCATTGCGCCATAAACCACCAAGATGAATACCGTTACTGCAATAAACCAGCGAAATCCGGTGAAAATGCGCCGGGATTCGCACACACCTGATTCCGATAGCAGGCTAAGCTTCTCCATCAATAAAAATTGGATCAGCATATGTCTGCGCACACCCTTGCCTCCTTCAGCCAAGCGGACGGTATCGATCCCGTCCGCGCCGCTCAAATCTCCGCTCGTATCGACCGATTACCTGCCGTTTCAACGATCTGGAAACTGGTGGCGCTGCCTTCTATCGGTGGTTTTTTCGAGCTGTACGATCTTTTCCAGACGGCCTACATCAGCCCTGGCCTGATTCGCGATGGCATCTTCGCGACGGGCAGTCAGGGCGTGTTCGGCTTTTCCGATCAGGCGGCGTTTGCCTCGGCGACCTTCCTCGGGTTGTTTCTTGGCGCAAGCCTTCTGAGCCCACTGGCGGACCGCTTTGGTCGCCGCGCGATTTTCACTTTTGCCTTGATCTGGTACACCGTCGCGACCGTCGCGATGGGGGTTCAGAGTTCGGCCCTGGGGATTATCTGCATGCGCTTCCTGGTGGGCATCGGGCTGGGCATCGAGCTGGTGACCATCGACGCGTATCTCTCGGAACTGGTCCCCAAACGCATGCGCAGTTCCGCGTTTGCCTTCGCGTTTTTCGTGCAGTTCCTGTCGGTGCCAGCGGTGGCATTGATGTCATGGTGGCTGGTGCCGCAAGCGCCCTTTGGTGTCTCGGGCTGGCGTTGGGTGGTGTTGGCGAGCGCGGTGTTTGCCTTGTTCATCTGGTGGCTGCGTTCGCGCTTGCCGGAGTCTCCGCGCTGGCTGGCCCAGCACGGCCGATTCGACGAGGCCGGCAAGATTCTCGATGACATCGAAGCGCGCTGCGTGAAGGATCAAGGTAAGGCGCTGGACGAGCCGGAACCGGCTGAGGTGGACGTTCAAGGCAAAGGTCGTTTCGCCGATATCTGGCAGCCACCGTTTCGTCGCCGGGCCCTGATGCTGATTGTGTTCCATGTGTTTCAGGCCATCGGCTTCTTCGGCTTTGGCAACTGGCTGCCGGCGTTGCTCTCCGGGCAAGGCGTGAGTGTCACCCACAGCCTGATGTATGCCTTCATCATTACCCTTGCCTACCCGCTCGGGCCTTTGCTGTTCGTGAAGTTCGCCAACCGTTTTGAAAACAAATGGCAGATCGTCGGTTCAGCGCTGGGCGCGATGACGTTCGGTACGTTGTTCGCGTGGCAAACCAGTGCGTTCGGCCTGATTTTCTGTGGGGTGATGATCACCTTCTGCAACGCCTGGTTGAGCTTCAGTTATCACTCTTATCAAAGCGAACTGTTCCCCACCAACATCCGCGCCCGGGCGGTCGGGTTCTGTTATTCGTTCAGTCGATTGTCGACGGTGTTCAGCAGCCTGCTGATCGGGATATTTCTCGAGCATTTCGGCACGCCGGGTGTGTTGGCGTTCATCGTCAGCAGCATGCTGATCGTGATGATCACCATCGGCTGGTTCGGCCCACGGACCCGCAACCTGGCCCTGGAGAACATTGCCCATCGTTGACCGCAACGCGGACGAGGGATGCCGCCAAGCGGCAACCTGTCTCCGCCTTCGTTGCACGGCATGGCGCTGGCCCCTTGAAAACAGGGGGCTCAGCTGACGGCATGCAAATTGCTCCTACCGTTGGATCAGCCATTACCTGCAGGTTTATCCATCATGTTGGTCAGTGCAAAACAGACACACGTCGTTCAACCCCCGCAACGCACGGACATGGACCCCACGACGGCGGCCGCCAGCGCGCTGTACAGCGGGTTGATCCAGAACGTCCAGAACAATGCCGTTACGCCCACCGCGCAGGCCAGCGACACCAGCAAGATCAGCGACAACGTCAATGAAGCGTTCGCGAAAACCCGCATCAACCTGCAAGCGACCGACGCGTCGACCGTACCGGCGTCGAGCGACAGCACGGCCATGAGCGACTTCAAGGACTACATGAGCAAGACACCGGAACAGCGTCTGCGCGATAGCCTATTGAAAGAGATGGGGCTGACGGAAGAGGAGGTCAAAGCCATGCCACCGGAGCAGCAAAAGGCGATCGGTGAAGAGCTTGCACAGCGCATGGAAGACAAGCTGAAACTGGCGAAAACCGAGAACGCCGATAGCAGTGCCGACAAGGACAATGGCCAAGTGGTAGACAAATTCCTGGCCGCGCTCTAATCCCTCAATACACACAAATCCCTGTAGCAGCTGGCGCAGCCTGCGTCCGGCTGCGTCCGGCTGCTACAAGGATTGGGTATGCCATTTAGACATGCGTGCGCTAGTTCAACTGCAACGTCGAGTTGAACTGGCTGATCGCATCCACCACATGCCGCGAGCCTTGCTGGATCTCCAGGATCACCTCGCCCGCCTCGTTCGCCAGTTCAACGCCAAGCCCGGTCCGGCTCAAGCTCGATTGCATGCTGGTGACCGCACTCAGCGACAGGTCGTGGTTCCTGCGCACCACGTCGACAATCTCCAGCGTCGCCTGACTGGTTCGCGCCGCGAGGCTGCGGACTTCGTCGGCCACCACCGCGAACCCGCGCCCGTGTTCGCCCGCCCGAGCCGCCTCGATGGCTGCGTTGAGTGCCAACAGGTTGGTTTGATCGGCGATTCCGCGAATGGTCTGGACGATGGTGCCGATGATGTCGGATTGCTTGCTGACCGCATCAATACTCAGGGCAGCTTCGTTCAGATCGCGGGAGATGTCCTGGATGATTTGCACGGTCTGTTGCACCACCTGAGATCCCTTCTGTGCGCAGGCATCGTTTTGAACTGACGTGCTGTGGGCCGACTCTGCGGCGGTTTGCAAGGTCGTGACCTGTTGGGTGATGTCACTGGCAAACTTGACCACTTTGTACAACCGGCCCTTGGCGTCGAACAACGGGTTGTAGGAAGCTTCCAGAAACACCGTATGACCGTACTTGTCTTTGCGCTCGAAACGGTGCGAGTGATATTCGCCACGGTTGAGTGAGGCCCAGAACGCCTTATACGTTTGCGAATCACTTTCGCTGCGATGGCAAAACAGGCTGTGGTGCTGCCCCACTACTTCGTTGAGCGAGTAGTGCATGGTTTTCAGAAAGTTCTCGTTGGCGGTAATGACCTTGCCATCGGGGGTGAATTCGATGACCGCCATGGAGCGGCCGATGGCGGCGAGCAGGCTGTCGTTCTCGTGTTCCTTGTTGATTCGATCGGTGATGTCCGAGGCCACTTTCATCACGCTTTTAACCTGGCGATCGGCACCCAATACCGGCATGTAACTGGCTTCAAGCCAGACCTCTTGGCCCCGTTTATTCAAGCGTGAAAAAGTCCCGGACACCGGTTCGCCACGTGCCAGGTCGCGCCACAATTTCGCGTATTCCTCGCTCCGATAAAACGCCTCCTCGCAGAACATTCTGTGGTGCTTGCCGCGCACTTCTTCAACGCTGTAACCCATGACGCTGCAGAAGTTGTCGTTGGCGTCTATTACCAAACCTTCAGGGGTGAACTCGATGATCGCCATTGAACGACTGATAGCCGCCAACTTGCCGTTGGCTTCGGTCAATGCGCAGCTGAAGCGTTCGATTTCCAGCAGATCAGACTTGTGATGTAGGTTAAACATGGTTGTATCACCCTAAGCGCGGTCGTTTGAATGAAGAAAGTTCAACGTTCTTTCAACGTATCCACCAAAACGTTCCATGGAACAGGCACACGCATCCCCCAATAAGGAAGGAAGTGTCAGGTGATAAATGATGTTCAATCGGAGAGTCCTGACTGCAACGCTCTTATCAAGACATCCTTCTCTTGATAGCCCCGGACAGGGCCAACCCTGATGTATTCATAGGTAATTCCTTTTATGCAAAGACTCCTTGCTGGCTAGCGTCAGCATAGACAGCCATTATCGTGAAGCAAGGCCACTAGTCGGCCAGTATCCGGGACTAAATCGGTTCAGCGTCGGAAGGTGTCACGCGGGATGAGAATGGCTACTACTGGGCAAACAAAATAAACATCGGAGAAAACTCGACACTGACCATTCTGTCGCTTTGCTCGATCAATTCATTCTGGGAATAGAGCTCGGTGACCTGGGCAGGGACGACGGCTTTTTCGGGAAAACTGAAGGGGCAGCAACCCCTGCCTAATCCCACTTCCTTGATGTTGCTCATCATCATGTTACCAATAGCATCGGGGCCATCTACGCCAAAGATCTTCACTGTGTGAACTCTATTATTGTGCTGCCAGGACGATACCTGTTTGCTCATGTTGTAGTCAGACAGGTTGATGGGACGATTGGCGGCTTTGCTCAACACCGACAACTTTTTCCCGGTGTAATCCCGATTTTCCCAAACGCAGAAATAGCCGTAGTCGCAGATGCCGTCGCTCCCCTGGACGTCGCCAGGAACCGGAAAGGCTACTATCACCGCGCCATTTTCGTAGACCAGCTGAGTCGAGCTGATTTGCTCGCCCCCCCCTTTGCGAATGAGCTGTTCATCGATCCGCTGTTGGACCGCCACCGTTTGCGCAGCATTCATTGGGGGATTGATGACGGCGAAACGACTTTTTTCACCTACGGCGTCTTTTGCATAAAAGAAGAACAGTACGAAGACGCCAACACACAGCGCAAAGATGACGAGGATCAATCTGATAACCATGTAAAAACTCCGCGCCTGAATGCACGCTGATCATTGGTGATGTTCAGGTGCAGAGTCTGTTTCTGATGACATCTTGTCTACTGTCACAAATGACAGTTTTGATCCTTTTTTTTTCGCTACAAACCGGCGCCAACCCTCGTGGCGATGTACCCCGGCAAGCATCTCTTGTCTTCAGGATCGCGGAACACCTCCCTGGAGCGCGCCCGGAGGGTATTGTCGAAGTGGGTGGGACATGGCGTTGCTCAGATCGAGGATCAATCCCCTTCTGTGCATGAACGCCGGGTTTTCTTGCAGATTATTTGGTTATGAGGTTAGAAAGACAGCAGGAGCCCGAGGGCCGGGCTCCCTTGTCGCGGGATCAATGACCGAACACATCCACCTTCTTGGCCTTCTTGTCCGCGCGCTTTTCATCGGCGGTTTTTGCCGGTTTTTTCTTCGCTGCTTTCTTTGAATCCATGCCTTTGGCCATGATACGTACTCCACTCATACGGGATGTGGAATCAGGTATACACCTATCGCCGCACGCGTGTTCTTTTATAATCGCCCGTTTTACGTATCGACAGACCAACCCTATGCCCGACACCCAGTACACCTTGCTCGACGAGCCTTTGTGGCCACTGATGAACAAGTTTTATCGCGCTCATCAATCGTCGATGAAAGCCGTGCGCGACGCACAACTCTGGGTCGCCAGACGCGATGGGATCGTCGGCGCGCTGTGCCTGCGACCGGTGTCGGACGGGCATTGGTTGACCGGGTTGTTCGTTGATCCGGCTTGCCGTGAACAGGGCATCGCCGCGACGCTGATCGCCCACGCGATCAAGGACGCCGACGGCCCTGTGTGGTTGTTTTGTCATCCGGACTTGCGTGAGTTTTATGAGCGGCGTGGTTTTGCTTTTGATCCGCCACTGCCCTACTCCATGGCTGAACGCCTGAGCCGATACGCACGCAGCAAGCCGATGATTGCCATGGGTTTAGAACCGTTGGTGAGGTCGCCCATCGATGACGTGTGATCGGTCGATGAAGGGCTGTTCTTCAAGCGGGGTGCGAAACCGATATTAACGGATGACATTGCGGCTTATTAAGCCCGGAAAATGAAGCAATCCAAACACTTGTGAAGATCCAAATGTGGGAGCCGGGCAAGCCCGGCTCCCACAGGTTTATCAGGAGATTCAAAAATCTTGGGTTAATCGTCAGCGTTCGGATCAAGCTCCGGGAACATCACCTCGGTAAATCCGAATTGGGTGAAATCCGTGATGCGCGACGGGTACAGCCGCCCGATCAGGTGATCGCACTCATGCTGCACGACCCGTGCGTGAAAGCCTGAAGCAATGCGCAGGATCGGTTGCCCCTTGGGGTCGACACCTTCGTAGCGAATATCCCGATAACGATCCACCGCACCGCGCAGACCCGGTACCGACAGGCAGCCTTCGAAACCCTCTTCCAGTGTCGGGCTCAGCGGCGTTATCAGCGGATTGATCAGAATCGTCTGCGGCACGGCTTCGGCGTCCGGATAGCGTTCGCTGTGCTCGAAACCGAAGATCACCAATTGCAGGTCGACGCCGATCTGCGGCGCAGCCAGGCCAACCCCACCGACGCTTTCCATGGTCTGAAACATGTCGTCGATCAGTTGCCACAGCTCGGGACTATCGAACATTTCAGCCGGAACCGGCGGGGCAATGCGCAGCAAGCGCTCATCACCCATTTTTAGAATTTCACGGATCATTAGATGGCTTCGTCAGTGGGCGACTTGATCGAGTGGTCTCGACCCAGTCCGGAAACGTGGTGTTTAGGCTCGTGGTCCAGCTCGCCAGGGACTTTCTCGCCAGGGTCCTTGCCTTCGGTGGACATGTGCTCGATCACTGCATTCATTTCTGCGCCGAGCAATAGTACCGCCGCAGAAATATAGAAATAGAGCAGCAACACGATGATCGCACCGATACTGCCGTACATGGCGTTGTAGTTGGCGAATTCCTTGACGTACAGGCCGAAGCCCACGGAGGCCAGAATCCACACCACCACCGCCAGCACGGACCCCGGCGTGATGAAGCGAAACTCCTGCTTGACGTCGGGCATGACGTAATAAATCAGCGCCACCGCCACCATCAGCAGGATCACCACCACCGGCCAGCGGACGATTGTCCACAAGGTGACGATGAAGTCCTCGAGGCCGACCTGCGCGGCGATCCAACCCATGAGTTGCGGCCCCAACACCATCAAGGCAGCGGCCACCAACAGCATGCCGGCGATGCCAATGGTGTAGATGATCGACAGGGGAAAGCGCTTCCAGGCCGGGCGACCTTCCACCACATCGTAGGCTGCGTTCATCGCGCTCATCATCAAGCGCACGCCGGCCGAGGCGGTCCATAGCGCAATCACGATACCGACCGACAGCAACCCGCCTTTGGACTGCTGAAGCTGGTCGATCACCGGGTTCACCTGCTCCAGAGCCTGGGGCGGCAACACCAGTTCCGACTGCAGGCGCAGCCAGGAAAAAAAGTCCGGCAGGTGCAGGAAACCGATCAGTGCAATCAGGAACAGGATGAAGGGGAACAGCGAAAACAACATCTGATAGGCCAGTGCCGAGGCGTAAGTCGACATCTCGTCGTCAACGAACTCAGTAACCGTGCGCACCATCACGCGATGGATGGGCAGACCTTTCATGTCCGGGAAAATCATTAGCGTCTCCTTTCGCCGCAAAATTGGGTTGAAGTCGAGGCGACTCAGGGGCCGTTTTCTACATCAAAGTAGCCTACTTGGCGACTTTGAAACAATTTCCGTACTCAAGTTCAAGCTGACACAAAAACGGCCATCCGTGGATGGCCGTTCGCAAAGCACGTCACGGCCTGGATCAGGCCTTGTCGACACCTTTCTTTACCGCGTCTTTGGCTTTGCCAACCGCTTGTTGAGCTTCGCCTTTCTTTTCCTGAACGACGCCTTCGGCGCGCATTTTGTCGTTACCAGTGGCCTTGCCGACGCCTTGCTTGACGTTACCAGCGGCTTCGTTGGCCATGCCTTTTACTTTATCGCCAGTGCTGCTCATGGTGTTTCTCCTGTGAACAATTGAACGAGAAAAGTCGTTACACAAACATTGACCCGACGCGTTTGCGGGGAGTTTCATTTATTTTCAGCAGGACATTTCATCGATCGACGCAGGTTGGGCTTTATGTTTGCCGACCAACCCCCGAGAATGCGCAACGTATTCAGGCTCAGGCGCTGAAGATCCAATCCCGTAGGAATGTTATGAAACTCGATAAAAAGCAGGCCATTGCCCGCAGAAACCAGGAACTCGGCGGTGCTGTGCTTGGCGTCAACAACTGCCATTTCACCGAATTGAACCGTAACCGCAACATCTGGTGGTTCGATATTCCGGTAGCGCGCCTGGCCATTGGTCAGTACGAATGGGTGCACCTGCTGATGCACACGCCGGACACCGACGAACTGCTGCACCTGAAAGTGCCGACGGTGTTCCTGCGCGAAAAGCTTGAAGGGCTGGTGGTGCGCAATGAGGGCAAGCGCAAGGCGGCATTGAGCCTGGAACTGAGTGCGGACAAGGATTCGTACTTGCAGGACATGCGTCCGGCGGGCTCCAACGTGAACTTCGCGCCGTTCCGCCTGTAACACCACACATCCCCTGTGGCGAGGGGATTGATCGGAATGCCGCACCACCCCGTTGGGCTGCGAAGCAGCCCCAGTAGCTGCGATCGGGGCGTACCAGGCACGCTGCGTACGCTGGTTTTACGACTGCTGCGCAGGCGAACGGGGATAAATCCCCTCGCCACAGGTTGCAGCCGCTGAAACTTACATACATGCACTAACAAAAAGCCCCGCATCTGCGGGGCTTTTGTTTGATTACGCAGTGGCTTTCTTCGTGTTTATTTTCTTCAGCTCTTCATCCCGCAGTTCACGCCGCAAGATCTTGCCGACGTTAGTCGTCGGCAGTGCGTCGCGGAACTCGACGGAGCGTGGGACCTTGTAGCCCGTCACGTTCGCACGCATGTGCTCCATGACTTGCTCTTTCGTCAGGGTCACGCCCGGCTTGGCAACGATGAAGATCTTGATCGCCTCGCCAGACTTCTCGTCCGGGATGCCGATGGCTGCGCACTGCAGCACGCCTGGCAAGGTCGCGAGCACGTCTTCCAGCTCGTTCGGGTACACGTTGAAACCGGAGACCAGAATCATGTCTTTCTTGCGATCGACGATACGCATGTAGCCATCGGGCTGGATCAGCGCGATGTCACCGGTTTTCAACCAGCCTTCGCTGTCGAGGATTTCGTCGGTGGCATCCTGGCGCTGCCAATAGCCCTTCATGACCTGCGGGCCTTTGACGCACAGCTCACCGATTTCCCCCAGCGGCTGTTCAACGCCCGCATCATTGATGATCTTGCACAGCGTCGACGGAACCGGAATGCCGATGGTGCCGATCTGGATGTGCTGGATCGGGTTGACCGTCGCCACCGGGCTGGTTTCGGTCATGCCGTAACCTTCGCAGATGGAGCAACCGGTGACCGCTTTCCAGCGTTCAGCGGCGGCCAATTGCAGGGCCATGCCGCCCGACAGGGTGACTTTCAGCGCGGAGAAATCCAGCTTGCGGAAGCCTTCGTTGTTGCACAGGGCAACGAACAAGGTGTTCAGGCCCACAAAACCGCTGAACTTCCACTTCGACAGTTCCTTGACCATCGCCGGCAAGTCGCGCGGGTTGCTGATCAGGATGTTGTGGTTGCCGATCAGCATCATCGCCATGCAATGAAAGGTGAAGGCATAGATGTGGTACAGCGGCAGAGGCGTGATCAGGATCTCGCAACCTTCATTCAGGTTGGAACCCATCAGCGCCTTGCATTGCAGCATGTTCGCCACGAGGTTGCGGTGAGTCAGCATCGCGCCCTTCGCCACCCCGGTGGTGCCGCCGGTGTACTGCAGGACCGCCACGTCGCCGCTGGCCGGGTTGGCTTCAACCACTGGCTGGCCGTGGCCCTTGCTCAGTACGTCATTGAACTTGATGGCTTTGGGCAAGTGGTACGCCGGCACCATCTTCTTCACGTACTTGATGACGCTGTTGATCAGCAGGCGCTTGAGCGGCGGCAACAGATCGGCCACTTCGGTGACGATCACGTGCTTGACGCCGGTTTTCGGCACCACGGTCTGCGCCAGGTGCGCCATGTTTGCCAGGCAAATCAGGGCCTTGGCACCGGAGTCGTTGAATTGGTGTTCCATTTCCCGCGCGGTGTACAGCGGGTTGGTGTTGACCACGATCAGCCCGGCACGAATCGCCCCGAAGACGGCGACCGGGTACTGCAAAACGTTGGGCAGCTGCACAGCGATTCGATCGCCCGGCTGCAAGTCGGTATGCTGTTGCAGGTAAGCGGCAAAGGCACCGGACAATTCGTACAGTTCACCGTAGGTGATTGTCTTGCCCAGGTTGCTGAATGCCGGTTTATCGGCGAAGCGTTGGCAGGACTGCTTGAGCACTGCCTGAATATTCGGATACTCGTCCGGATTGATGTCGGCAGCAATCCCGGCAGGGTATTTATCCTTCCAGAAGTCTTCGATCATGGAAGCCCACTCCTCAGCAACGCGAATTCATCACCGCATTTGATGCGATTATTATTGGTGTTTGTTTGTTGGTGAGTCTGGCTTTTTTCAAGGCCGAGAGGTCACAAAGCGCGCCGAGAGTAGCAGCTTTGCCAAGGGTCGACTAGAGCCAAAAGCGGCCTCTACGGTCACATTCGTGACTCATGAATGTGCAATAGTCAGTTTTAGAGCAAAAATTCTATAGCGCTGTAAAAGGCCCCGTAAAATAGGGCTTTGGCCCCGTTAAAAGCATCGTCGGCAAGCCTTGCTCCCACAGGTTCACATCAGTATCGATGCAGACTTGTGTGAGCTAGGCTTGCCCGCGATCCGCGCAAAGCGCGGCCATTCACCGATCAGGCGATATCCCGCAACTCCCGCCGCAGAATCTTGCCGACCGGCGTCATCGGCAACGAATCACGCAACACAATATGCTTGGGCACTTTGTACGCCGTGAAATTTTCCTTGCAGTAAGCCTTCAGCTCTTCAAGGCTGACACCGGATTCGCGGGCCACCACGAACAACTTCACCGCCTCCCCCGATCGCTCGTCAGGCACGCCGATCACCGCGCAGTTGGCCACTTTGGGGTGGGCCATCACCACGTCTTCGATCTCGTTCGGGTACACGTTGAAGCCCGAGACGATGATCATGTCTTTCTTGCGGTCGACAATGCGCACGAATCCGTCCGGATCGATCACCGCGATGTCACCCGACTTGAACCATCCCTCGGCATCCAGCACTTCAGCCGTCGCCTCGGGTTTCTGCCAGTAACCCTTCATGATCTGCGGGCCCTTGATGCACAACTCGCCACGCTCGCCCAAAGGCTGCTCGACGCCGTCATCGTTGATGACTTTGAGCGTAGTGCCCGGCACCGGCAGGCCCACCGTGCCGATGCGCGACTTGTCGCCGTACGGGTTGGTGCAGGCGACTGGCGACGTTTCCGTCAGGCCATAGCCTTCGGTGATGCGGCAACCGGTCAGTTTTTCCCAGCGTTCGGCGGTGGCCTTGACCAGCGCGGTGCCGCCGGAGTTGGTCAGCTTGAGGCTGGAGAAATCCAGGGTCTTGAAGTCCGGGTGATCCATCAGCGCGACGAACAGCGTGTTGAGCCCCAGCAGCGCCGAGAAGCGCCAGTTCTGCAGCTCCTTGATGAAGCCCTTGATGTCCCGTGGATTGGTGATCAGCACGTTGTGGTTGCCGGTGACCATCATGCACATGCAATTCGCTGTGAATGCATAGATGTGGTACAGCGGCAGCGGCGCAATCATCACCTCCTGCCCTTCACGTAACAGCGGCTGACCGTCAGTCCCAAACTGCCCCAGACAGGCGCGCGCCTGCTGCATGTTCGCCACCAGATTGCCGTGGGTCAGCATGGCACCCTTGGCCAGGCCAGTCGTGCCGCCGGTGTATTGCAGCACGGCGATGTCGTCGAGGCCGGCGTTCAGCGGCTTGATGCCCTGCCCTTTGCCCATGCGCAGCGCGCTCTTGAAGGATATGGCTTGCGGCAATGAATAGGCCGGGACCATTTTCTTGACCTTGCTGACTACGGTGTTGATCAGCCAGCCCTTGGCGGCGGGCAACATGTCGCCCATCTTCGCTTCGATCAGGTACTGGATGTCGGTGTCCGGCAGCACTTCCTGGACCTTCTGTCCGAACATGTTCAGGTAGACCAGCGCCCGGGCACCGGAATCCTTGAACTGATGACGCATCTCCCGCGCGGTGTACAGCGGGTTGGTGTTGACCACGATCAGGCCGGCGCGCAAGGCGCCGAACACGGCAATCGGGTATTGCAAAACGTTGGGCATCTGCACCGCAATGCGATCGCCCGGTACCAGGTCGGTGTGGGCTTGCAGGTAGCCGGCGAACGCGGCGCTGTAGCGTTCGAGTTCGGCGTAGGTCAGGGTTACGCCCATGTTGCTGAATGCCGGGCGGTCAGCAAATTTCTTGCAGGAACGCTCGAACACCTCGATCACCGACTTGTAGGCCCCCAGATCAATATCGAGGGGCACGCCGGCCGGGCGTTTGTCATTCCAGAAATCAGGTTGCATTGTTCTTGTCCTCTTTACCTGAACCTATCCGGGCCGCTGTTCTGTCATTTGTAAAACAAAAGGCAGAAGGCGGAGCTTCACGGACACTAGCAGTTATGGCCTATCAGGCAAATACGCCAGCGACTCTCATTGACCGTGTGAATCTTGATTCCGTGGTCCGGCCTGATCAGCCTGATCAGACGGCAAGCATGCGATGCGCTATACAATGCATCGGAGCTGTTTTCCACCTGGCAGCCCATAGCAAAGGAATCGCCATGATCCACGACACTTTCTGGCTGACCGCGAGTGACCGCAGCCGCCTTTACGTCAATCAGTGGCTGCCCGCTGCCCCGTTGAAAGCAGTCATCCTGCTGGCACACGGCATGGCGGAACACAGCGGTCGCTACGCCCGTCTGGCGCAAAAACTCTGCGATCAGGGCTACGGCGTCTACGCCCCGGACTTGCGTGGACATGGCAAAACTGCCGAAAACGGGACGCTGGGGTTTTTCGCCGACGACGATGGCTGGTGCAAGGTGGTCGGTGATCTCGCCAGCCTCAACCAGCACATTGGCCAACAGCATCCGGGCGTGCCGATCGTGCTGCTCGGCCATAGCATGGGCAGCTACATCGCCCAGGCTTATCTTCTGCATCACAGCGCCAGCCTGCATGGCGCAATCCTGAGCGGTTCAAATTTCCAGCCCTTGGCGCTTTATCGTGCCGCGCGGCAGATAGCTCGTCTCGAACGCCTGCGGCAGGGGCCGAAGGGGCGCAGCGCGCTGATTGAATGGCTAACATTCGGTTCGTTCAACAAGTCATTCAAACCCGTGCGCACATCATTCGACTGGCTCAGTCGTGATCCGGCTGAAGTCGATCTGTATGCCGCCGACCCGCTTTGCGGCTTTCGTTGCACCAACCAACTGTGGATCGATTTGCTCGGCGGCTTGCAGCAAATCAGCAAAGCGTCCAATCTCGCGCAAATTGATCCGGGCCTGCCGCTGTTAGTGATTGGCGGTGAATGTGATCCGGTGAGCGAAGGTAAACGTCTGAAAGATCTGGCTAACGCACTGCGCGAGGCCGGCAGCCAGAACCTGCAGCTGACGATCTACCCGCAGGCTCGGCATGAATTGTTTAACGAGAGCAACCGCGATGAAGTGATCAACGACGTGTTGAACTGGATCGCGCAGGCATTGGCGCACCGACGGCCACTCAGGTCGGAATAGTTTTTTTGTACATTTATTTATTCGTGACAGGAATTGAAACAGATGACCCAGGTTACCAACACCCCGTACGAAGCACTCGAAGTCGGCCAGACTGCCAGCTACAGCAAATTGGTCGAAGAGCGCGATATCCAGCTGTTCGCCGCCATGTCTGGCGACCATAACCCTGTGCATCTGGACGCCGAATTCGCCGCGGGCACGATGTTCAAGGAGCGCATCGCCCATGGCATGTTCAGCGGTGCGCTGATCAGTGCCGCCGTGGCCTGCGAGTTGCCTGGGCCAGGCACTATCTATATCGGCCAGCAAATGAGCTTTCAGAAGCCGGTGAAGATTGGTGACACGCTGACCGTGCGCCTGGAAATTCTGGAGAAACTGCCAAAGTTTCGCGTGCGCATTGCGACCCGCGTTTTCAACCAGCGCGATGAGTTGGTTGTGGATGGCGAAGCTGAGATCCTGGCTCCGCGTAAACAGCAAACCGTGACGCTGCCTACCCTGCCGGCCATCAGCATCGGCTGACTCAACAAAAAGATTGCAGCCTGCGGCAGCTCCTACAGGAAACGCATTCCAATGCAGGAGCTGCCGCAAGCTACGATCTTTTGATGTAAAAAACGCCTGATTAACAGGCGTTTTTTTTATCGGCTACAAACCCTTACGAACGGGCGCGAGCCTGATTACGCAGGGCTTTCACCTGGTCATGATTGCGTTGCACGCCGTGATACTGACGTTCAACCAGATCGCGAATACCGACCAGGTTGTGCTTGTTGATTTTTTCGATGGCTTCTTTGTAAGCCTTCAGTGCATGGTCTTCACCGCGCTCGGCTTCGTTCAACACGGCTTCTTCGTCCTTGCCGGTGAACATCGACTTCACGTCTACCCAACGGCGGTGCAGGTCACCACTCACACTGGTAGAGGTTTCCGGATCGCCACCCATTGAACGCACGGCAGACTGCAGTTCAGCAGCCGCGGTTGCACAATCGGCAGAACGAGTCACGAACAGGGTTTTGAGTTCTGGGTGCTTGATGTCTTCGGCGCAAGTCTTGAACCCTTCCTGACCGTCTTTGCAGGTTTCAATCAGGTCGTTGAGTACAGAGATGGCTTCTTTATTCATGTCGGTCATTTTTCAATTCCTTGCGGGTTGATGAAAGATGCAATAGCTATTGCACCCTGCATGCCAGCTTTGGAATTACAAATTAATCGTTGTTTATCAATAGTTTATGTTTTAACTGAAAATCTGCATCCGCTTGTTTTGCATGATCTGTCATTTGGCCTGCATGCAGAATGCCTGTATTTTCCAGACTGACTGAATCAAGACGACCTATCGATGAACCCGGAAAAGCTCGAACTGTTGATCACCCGCGAAATACCCTTCGGCAAATACAAAGGCCGGATCATTGCCGACCTGCCCGGCCAATACCTGAACTGGTTCGCCCGTGAAGGTTTTCCTCATGGTGAATTGGGTGGCTTGCTGGCCTTGATGCAGGAAATTGATCACAACGGTTTATCAGACCTGCTCGAACCGCTGCGCGCCAAGCATGGCAGACCTGCCCCGCGCCACTGATCCGGCAATACCCTGACCACCGCCCTATCGAGAAGCCCATGCCCGATAACACCCTGCGCGCACGCGATGAAGACTTCTGGCAAACCTTTGCCGACCGCTACGCTGTCGAACCTGGCCCGATAAACCTGGAAAACGGTTACTTCGGTCGCATGTCGCGCACGGTGGTCGAGGAGTATCAGCGCAACATCGAATTGATCAATCGCAGTAACTCGGTGCACGTGCGTCGGCGGTTTGAACTGGGCGAGAGCCTGGACATTCGCGCCCAGCTTGCCGAGATGGTGGGTGTACGTGCGCAAACCATCGCCCTTACCCGCAACGCAACAGATGGCTTGCAATCGCTGATCCGCAACTACAACCGCCTGAAGCCGGGTGATCAGGTTCTGATCAGCGACCTGGAATACGACACCGTCAAAGGCGCCATGCGTTGGCTGGCGCGCCATCGCGGTGTTGAAGTCATCGAGATTGACCACCCTCACCCGGCCACCTTTGACAACTTACTGGCCAGCTATCGTGAGGCGTTCGCGCGCCATCCAGGACTCAAGCTGATGGCCCTGACGCACGTCACCCATCGCACCGGACTGGTCATGCCGGTACAGGCCATCGCCGCCGCGGCCAAGGAGCATGGGATCGACGTGATCCTTGATGGCGCTCATGCGCTCGGGCAGATTGCATTCGATCTCGAAGCGCTGGGTATCGCCTTCGCGGGCTTCAACCTGCACAAATGGATCGGTGCACCGCTGACGCTGGGCTTTATGTACATCGCCGAGCAGCGTCTGGCCGATATCGATCCGGACATGGGCGAGATGCACTTTGCGATCAACGACATTCGCGCACGTACGTCCTACAGCACGCCCAACATCCCGGCACTGATGACGCTGCCGCTGGTGTTCGAAGAGCACCAGTCCATGGGCGGTTCCCCGGCGAAGGGGTCGCGGTTGAATTACCTGCGCAACCAGTGGGTGAAGGCCGTGCGCGACCTGCCCGGTATCGAAGTCATGACCCCGGATGATCCCCGCCTGTACTGCGGCATCACCGCGATGCGCTTCACCCGGCACACCGATCAGCAGGTCATGGCCGAGCGGCTCCTCAATGAGTACAACCTGTTTACCGTGGTGCGTACGGGCGCGGCGTGCGGGCCTTGTATCCGGATTACACCGGGGCTAACCACGACGGCAGCGGAGATGGCGTTGCTGGTCCGGGCGCTGGATGAACTGCGCTGATGTCTGCCGGTGACCACCTCTGTAGCAGCTGGCGAAGCCTGCGTCCGGCTGCGCAGCAGTCGTAATCCAGTGCACGCAGTGTGTCAGGTAAATCCTACATTCTGGTTTTACGGCTGCTACGCAGCCGGACGCAGGCTTCGCCAGCGGCTACAAAAAGCGTGTCGGCAGCCACAATATTCAAGGCAAAAAAAAACGGTGCACCGACCAAGCGCACCGTAAAGCCGTAGAACACACAACGAAGTGTTTGGGATTGATCAGTCCAGCAGCGCCAAAGCCTCGGCGGTGCATTCCTGAATGCGGGCCCAGTCGCCGTTCTTGATCCATTCCGGATCAAGCATCCAGCTACCGCCCACGCACATCACGTTTTTCAACGCCATGTAGCTCTTGATGTTGGCAGGGCTGACGCCGCCAGTCGGGCAGAATTTCACTTCGCCGAACGGGCCACCCAAGGCCTTGATGGCCGCGACGCCGCCGCTGACTTCCGCCGGGAACAGCTTGAAGCGGCGATAACCCAGGCCGTAGCCTTCCATGATGCCCGAGGCGTTGCTGATGCCTGGCAACAGCGGAATCGGGCTGTCGACGCTGGCTTCGAGCAGATCACGGGTGATGCCCGGCGTAACGATGAACTGCGAACCGGCCGCTTCGGCCGCTGCCAGCATGCTGCGATCCAGCACGGTACCGGCACCGGTCACCAGCTCCGGACGCTGCTCGCGCAGAATCTGGATGGCTTTGAGGCCGAACTGCGAACGCAGGGTCACTTCCAGGGCGGTCAGGCCACCAGCAGCCAGGGCATCGGCCAAGGGCAGAACGTCCTGTTCGCGAGCGATGGTAATCACCGGCAGAATCCGCGCTTTGGCGCAGAGGCTGTCTATCAGGGCAACTTTGTCCGCCATGGAAAGGGTCGGGGAAGTGTTTTTCATAGCGGCTGATCCTTGGCTCATGGGCACCAGTAAATCTCTAACGTAGGTTGCAGAAACGCGCGAATCGGCATGGCGGCGACATCGTCACCGGCCAATGCGGCACTGAGGGTGGTCAGCTTGGACTGACCGGAAATCGATAGAACAGTGTTCTTGGCCGAAGCCAGCAACGCACGACTCATGGTCAGGCGTTGATGCGGAACAGTCGGCGCCAGCATCGGATAGCAACGACGTGTACCGTCGACTTTCAGCGCGTCGGCCAGGTTCGGACTGTTGGGGAATAGCGAGGCGGTGTGGCCGTCGTCGCCCATGCCCAGAATCAGCACATCGATGGGTGGCAGCTCGGCGAGCAAGCGATCGGCCTGCTCGGCGGCCAGTTCAAGGGTGGCGGTAGCGCTGTACAGGCTCAGAAACTTCGCCTTCGCCGCCGGACCTTGCAACAGGTAACGCTTGAGCAAACCGGCATTGCTGTCGGCATGTTCCACCGGCACCCAGCGCTCGTCGGCCAGGGTCACGACAACCTTGGACCAGTCCAGCGGCTGTTTGGCCAGGTGCTGGAAAAACGCCACCGGGCTGCGCCCACCCGAGACCACCAATGTGGCGGTGCCAGTGGAATCAATGGCTTCGCTCAGTTGTCTGGCAACGGTCAGTGCCAGGCCTTCAGCCAGCAACACCGGGCTCTTGAACTCATGAGCGCTGACGCCCTGAGGCAGTTTCAATTTAGATATCGCCATACCACGACCTCCCATCCCGCGTGATCAGTGCAATGGAACTCATCGGTCCCCAGGACCCGGCCGCGTACGGCTTGGGCGCATCACCGGATTTTTTCCACCCGGCGATCAACTGGTCACACCACTTCCACGCGGCTTCGATTTCATCTTTACGGACAAACAGGTTCTGATTGCCGCGCATCACTTCCAGCAACAACCGCTCGTAGGCATCGGGGATCCGAGCGCTGCGATAGGTGTCGGAAAAATTCAGCTGCAACGGACCACTGCGCAGCTGCATGCCCTTGTCCAGGCCTTGTTCCTTGGTCATCACACGCAAGGAAATACCTTCGTCCGGTTGCAGGCGGATGATCAGTTTGTTGCTGATCTGCAGGCGCTGTTCCGGGGCGAAGATGTAGTGGGACGGTTCCTTGAAGTGGATGACGATCTGCGAGAGCTTTTGCGGCATGCGCTTGCCGGTGCGCAGGTAAAACGGCACGCCGGCCCAACGCCAGTTGCGGATATCGGCACGCAGCGCGACGAACGTTTCGGTGTCGCTCTGGGTGTTGGAATTCGGTTCTTCCAGATAGCCCGGTACCGGTTTGCCTTCGCTGTAACCGGCGATGTACTGACCGCGCACCACCTGAGTGGTCAGGCCTTCCGGACTGATCGGCGCCAGTGCCTTGAGCACTTTGACTTTCTCATCGCGAATGCTGTCGGCGGACAGGTCGGCCGGCGGGTCCATGGCGATCAGGCAAAGCAGCTGCAACAGGTGATTCTGGATCATGTCCCGCAGCTGACCGGCCTTGTCGAAATAACCCCAGCGGCCCTCGATTCCCACTTTCTCGGCCACGGTGATTTCCACGTGGGAGATGTAGTTCTGGTTCCACTGGGTTTCGAACAGGCTGTTGGCGAAGCGCAGGGCGATGAGGTTCTGGACGGTTTCTTTGCCCAGGTAGTGGTCGATGCGGTAGGTGCGGTTCTCCGGGAAGAACTGCGCCACGGCGTCGTTGACCTTGCGCGAGGATTCCAGGTCCGAGCCGATGGGCTTTTCCAGCACGACGCGGGTGTTTTCGGCCAGGCCGACCCTTGCCAGGTTCTCGCAGATCGCGCCATACACAGCGGCCGGCGTGGCGAAATAAGCAATCACTCGTTGCGCGGTGCCGGCCTGTTCGGCCAGGGCGACGTAATCGTCAGCCTTGAGGAAGTCGACGTGCAGGTAGCTCAAACGGGCAAGGAAGCGTTCAACGACGGTTTCGTCCAGTTCTGCGGCACCGACATAACGGCGCAGCTCGGTGGCGATGAGCGCCAGGTGCTCCTGCTCGCTGCCAGGCTCACGGGCCAGGGCGATAATGCGTGTGTCCTCGTGCAGCAGGCCCGCGCCATCGAGCTGATAGAGCGCTGGAAACAGCTTGCGCAAGGCCAGATCGCCGAGGGCGCCGAACAAGGCAAAGGTGCACGGTTCAACCGTAATCGAAGGCATGATGTTTGTTCTTTTATCAAGTTAAGCTACAAATACCTTTTTTTAAGGTATCGCTCAAGAGAAAATGTAGTAATAACCACAACATTTTCGCAAAATGTGGATTCCAAGTGGTGGTCGGTCGGAGCCATCAGTAGGATAGGCCACCGTGACCGGCCCGATCAAAGTCCCAATTTGCATAGCCGGGGCCCTAATTTGCATTGCTCTCTTGTTTGCGGAGCTAAGGAATCAATATGGACCGCGTGCGAAATTTACTGGAACAGATCCAGAATCGCCTTGAAGACCTGAACAAGGCCGAACGCAAAGTTGCCGAAGTGATTCTGCTTAATCCACAGCAGGCCACCCGCTTCAGCATCGCCGCCCTCGCCCAGGCCTCAAAGGTCAGCGAGCCGACGGTCAACCGTTTCTGCCGTTCCTTCGGTGTCAGCGGCTATCCCGAACTCAAGCTTCAATTGGCCCAGAGCCTGGCCAGTGGCGCGGCATACGTCAGCCGCGCGGTCGAGGCTGATGACAATCCGGAGGCCTATACCAAGAAGATCTTCGGCAGTGCCATCGCCTCTCTGGACAGCGCGTTGCAGGCCCTGGACCCGAACCTGATCAGTCGCGCCGTCGACCTGTTGATCCAGGCCCGGCAAATCCACTTCTTCGGCCTCGGCGCCTCGGCCCCGGTGGCGCTCGATGCGCAGCACAAGTTCTTCCGCTTCAACCTGGCCGTCACTGCCCATGCCGACGTGCTGATGCAGCGCATGATTGCTTCCGTGGCGCACACCGGTGAGTTGTTTGTGATCATTTCCTACACCGGCCGTACTCGCGAGCTGGTGGAAGTGGCACGCATCGCCCGGGAAAACGGCGCTTCGGTATTGGGTCTGACGGCGGAGGGATCGCCATTGGCCAAGGCCAGCACCCTGAGCCTGAACATTCCGCTGCCGGAAGACACGGACATCTATATGCCGATGACGTCGCGAATCATTCAGCTGACCGTACTGGATGTGCTGGCGACCGGCATGACATTGCGCCGCGGCGTGGATTTCCAGCCACACCTGCGCAAGATCAAAGAGAGTTTGAATGCGAGCCGGTATCCGGTTGGGGATGAGTTCAACTAACCCACCGTGATCGTTCCCACGCTCCCGCGTGGGAACGCAGCCCGTGACGCTCCGCATCGTTGGACGCGGAGCCTCCCTTGAAGCATTCCCACACGGAGCGCAGGAACGATCACCCCACCCGCGCCTGCAAACTCAGATGAGCTTTCTGCCCCGGCGCCAGGCTCCGGCTTTCGCCGCCACCGCTCGTGGCCTCAACGCAGACAAACTCGCAGACCTCATTCCAGCTCACCCCCAGCAACGGCCGCGTCCCGGGATGCCAGACCACCGTGTCCGCATCGTCGCCCGTGTCGATACACAATTCCCGCTGCCAGGCATGGTCCTTGAGCTGCAATTCGCCGTCGTGCTGGAACACCCGCTGACAACCGCCCTCCACTCGCAACTCACCTTCCTGCTGGCACACCTGGCGATTCAACTGGTCATAACCGTGCGCCCCGTCGAGGCCAGACAGCGCTACCTCGCCGACATCACCAATACGCCAATAGGCGTGCAAAGCCTGGCTCAACTGGCACGGCAGGCTGTCTTGATGCTCAGTGCTCAAGCGCAGGTCCATGCGGTCGCCCAAGTGCGCATGCAAATCCACCTGCCAATCGCATAACTGCAATTGCCAGTGCAGGTGCACGCCCTGCTCATCGGTGCTGCTGTCGAGCAGTTTCCAGTCAAGCAGCCGGGCCCAACCATGGGACGGCCAGGCGTTTTCGCTCGGGTGGCGGCCGTACCATGGCCAGCACACCGGAACACCGCCACGAATCGCACCCACGTGCGGCCACTTCGCTGCACACCAGAGCCAGGGTTTCTGCCCCTTCGGCTGGAAGTGCAACAGCTGCGCTCCCTGACGGCTGAACACCGCCTGGCACAACGGATGGTCGATCACCAACACGTCGCGCATTTGATAGCGCTCCCACGCGAACACCGGACGTTCGCGCAAGGATTTGAAGAAGCGTTGTAGCGGATGCTCATGCATGTGCCGCGGTCCTGGAAATCATGGGTGAACTCATATTTCTGTGTTCATCGAACACTGTGGCGAGGGGATTTATCCCCGTTCGACTGCGAAGCAGTCGTAAACCATTGCGTATGGTGTTCCCGACACACCGCAGTATCAAATTCGGGGGCAGCTTCGCAGCCCAACGGGGCGGTGCGACGTTTCGATAAATCCCCTCGCCACAGTTGTGCTTTCACATACCACACAAAAAAAAGCGGACAGCCTTGGCCATCCGCAAACATGCGCACATAGAGAGGAGCTTATCGCAACAGCGTTAGAACACCGACTGAATTTTCAGGCCGGCCACCAGCGCGTTATCCACTTCATCCACACCGCCCGGGTGAGTGATGTATTGCAGGTTCGGACGCACGGTCAACCAGTTGGTCACGTGGAAGCCGTAGTTGATCTCGTAGTTGTATTCGGTGTTACGCAGTGGCGCGAACAGTGGGTCCTGATAGTCAGTGACGTTGTTGGAGGCGTTGACCAACTCGGCGTTTTTCTTCACGTCATCGTTGACGTGGATACGGGCGGCACCGATACCGACGTCATCTTTCGGACGTGCGTCGAACGGGCCCTTGTACACAAACATCAGCGACTGGTAGTTGTCGACGATGTTGGTGTCCTTGTCGTGGAACGTGGCGTTCGCGGCGATGTTCAGACCACGCGTCGCGTCACCGTTGTGGCTGGTGAGTTGTTGCTGCGCAACGAACCAGTAGCCGGACTTGCTGCTGTGGCTGCGATAAGCGTTGCCGCTGGTGGCGGCATTATTGCCATTGTCGTCTTCAAGAACGTCATCGGCCTTGGCAGTGCTCTTGTAGTAACCGACACGGTATTCGCCCGGCAGTTTGTTCGGGTTCGGCAGCCAGACCAGTTCAACCGGCAAGACGGTGCCCGCCGTGCCACTGCCGCTGAGCTTGAAGCCGTTACCGTGTTCCAGTTGCGACGGGTTCTGGTTGTACGCACCGATCTGCGCATAGAACTCAGGCGAGATGTTCCACTTCAGGCGGATCGCCGCCTGGCTGACTGGCCAGTTGTACCAGATGTTGGTGGCCCAGTTACCCACTTGGGAGCCGCAGAACGCCAGGTTCTGGAACTCGCACGGGAAGGTGTTGAAGTCTTCACCTTCGCCAAAATAACCGGCTTTAACGTCGAGCTGGTTGTCGAAGAATTGATGCTTGATCCACAACTGGGTCAGTCGGACCATATGACCACGGCCGTAGACTTCCTGGGAGGAACTCAAGGTCCCCGCGCGCGGATCGCCGACACGGTCATTGGAGATGTTTTCACCGTTACGGTTGGTGAGCTGGATCTTGGCCTGGGTGTTGTCCCAGCCCATCAGTTTTTGCAGGTCCAGTGCCACGCCCAGGCCAAACTGGTCGGAGTATCGCGCCGTCTTGTCGTTGTTGTAGCCGCCGTGAAGGTTACCGCCGACTTCACCGACGTAGTCCATCTTGATGTCGACGCCCTGCTCGATCAGCCGGGTCCGCTCACCGCCCCAATCACCGGTCATCCATTCGGAGTCGGCGCTAAACGCGTCAGCCGCGTGCACGCTACCGGCCAGCATCATTGCCGCAACGGCTGACAACTGGCAGATAAGCTGAGCGTTGTTGTTCTTCTTCATCCCTACATCCTCGTTTTATTGTTATTAACTTTTATTTTCTAACGCGGTTTACATCCCCTGTGGGAGCGGGCTCTGTGGCGAGGGGATTTATCCCCGTTGGGTTGCGAAGCGACCCAAAAAGAAGGGACTGCTGCGCAGTCCAACGGGGATAAATCCCCTCGCCACAAAAGCTCGCTCCCACATTTCGTTCTTCAGCGGCCTTTGAACTGGGTCACGTTGCCCGCATGAGCTTCCGCTTTTGGCACGCCGGCCACGCCCAGGCGCTCCCCGGTCTTGGCATCGAACAGCAGCACTTTCGACGGATCGAATTGCAGGGTCAGGGTCTCACCCACGGCCGGCGCAACATCCGGCGCCAAGCGGCAGCAGACTTTGGTGTCGTTGAGATTCACGAACACCAGCGTGTCCGGACCGGTCGGTTCGGTGACCTGTACTTCGGCGCGAATGGTCGGCAGCGCGTTCGGCTCGTTACCCGCCAGTACGATCTGCTCCGGACGCAAACCGAGGATCACTTCACGATCTTCCAGGCCGGCGTCCTGCATGCCCAACGGCAACTCGCAACGGGCCTGGCCACTGTCGAGCAGCGCCACCAGACGGCCGTCCTTGCGTTGCAAACGCAGGGGGATGAAGTTCATCGGCGGCGAACCGATAAAGCTCGCCACGAACAGATTGGCCGGGTTGTTATAGATGTCTTTCGGCGTGCCGAACTGCTGGATGATCCCGTCCTTCATCACCGCCACTTTGTCACCCAGGGTCATCGCTTCGATCTGGTCGTGGGTCACGTAGACGGTGGTGGTTTTCAGGCGCTGGTGCATCAGTTTCATTTCAGTGCGCATCTCGACGCGCAGCTTGGCGTCGAGGTTGGACAGTGGCTCGTCGAACAGGTAGATCTTCGGCCGCCGCGCCAAGGCACGACCCATCGCCACGCGCTGTTGCTGACCGCCGGAGAGTTGGCCCGGCTTGCGATTGAGCAGGTGCTCGATCTGCAGCAGCTTGGACACGCGCGCCACTTCGGCGTCGATGTCAGCGGCCGGCATTTTGCGAATCTTCAAACCGAAGGCGATGTTCTCGCGCACGCTCATGGTCGGGTACAGCGCATAGGACTGGAACACCATGGCGATGTCGCGATCTTTCGGGCTCATGCCGCTGACGTCCTGGTCATCGATCATGATCGCGCCGCCGGTGATGCTCTCGAGGCCGGCGATGCAATTCATCAGCGTCGACTTGCCGCACCCCGAAGGCCCGACCAGGATCAGGAACTCGCCGTCCTTGATCGACAGATCGATGTCCTTGAGGGTGTCCGGCAAGCCCGGGCCATAAGTCTTGTTTACATTGCGAAGTTCGAGCGTAGCCATGATTACCCCTTGACTGCGCCGGCCGTCAGCCCGCGCACGAAATACTTGCCTGCGACCACATAGACCAGCAGGGTCGGCAGC
>Ga0247812_10000209_pt1 | contig 57649 bp, 49 predicted proteins | sample UWRJL149409B1_FD_178011 | JGI IMG/M metagenome (GOLD analysis project Ga0247812, IMG submission 178011) | Plant litter microbial communities from Arlington Agricultural Research Station in Wisconsin, United States - UWRJ-L149-409B-1 | ecosystem: Environmental > Terrestrial > Plant litter >...
GAGCGGAGTTGCTCCAGGGCTTTCTTTTTCATTTGCTCATAATCGAGCGATTCTTCCTGTTTCATTCTAAACTATGTTAAAGGTAATTAATTACGCTTTGACACAGTTTATTTTACACCCTCATGATATTTCATAAGTAAGTTTTACACTTATTTCATCCCGTTCTTCAATAAAATAAAATGTACCGCGTTCAACTCTATTTTCTCTATCTTTTGACGCAGTTCCAAATATTGTCATCCCGTTGTCAAAGCTAATTGTGTTGTATGTTATCTTAATGTTGCCGTATTTTCTTTTTTCCAGAATATTGAATATTCTTTCTTTTGCAATCTTAAGGCCCAAATTGCTATTACTTTAATACATTTCTTTAATGTCATCATATTGAAAGCTACACATTTCCCCAGCCTAGTGCTAAAACATCAGCTATATGGATGGTTTTGATGGGTAGGTTGTTTTTATCGATGTAGCCTTGCAGGTGTAACAGGCAGGATGCATCGGTAGAGATAATATAATCCGCATTTACTGCCAGGGCGTTCTGTACTTTTTGCTGCGCCATTGCCGAGGAAATACCATCAAACTTAACGGCAAAGGTACCGCCGAAACCGCAGCAGGTTTCTTCGTCTTTTAATGGTAGTAATTCCAACCCTAATACTTTTGAGAGCAGCTGGCGGGGTTCGTCCTTAATTTTGCATTCGCGCAGGCCTGCGCAACTATCGTGGTAAACGGCGCGGCCTTCCAGCTCGGCGCCAAAATAATCTACCTGGAGTATGTTTACCAAAAAATCGCTCAATTCGTAAATATTGCTTTGGATATTACGGCATTTATTGTGCGAGGTGGTATTGGTGAACAGATCATTATAATAATTGCGCACCATACCTGTACATGAGGCAGATGGTGAAACAATAACCGTATCCTCCCTGAAATCATTAAGAAATTTGCTGCCTATGGCTTTCGCATCATCCCAAAACCCGGCATTGAATGCAGGCTGGCCGCAGCAGGTTTGCTCGGGGTTGTAGTTTACGATACACCCCGCCTTCTCCAATACTTTTACCGTGTTAAAAGCGGTGTCGGGGTATAATTGGTCAATAAAACAAGGAATAAACAGCTCAACGGTCATCAGCACAATTTTTATAAAACGCTAAAATCTGAATTTTTCTGAACTTTCTTCTCCGTTATAAGCAACAAAAACAAAAACACCAGGCCTATCACAAAAAAGCCGCCCAGCACCAGGGTAGAATTACGCATGCTGCCGGTAAACTCCTCTATAAACCCAAAGCTGAATAAACCGGCTACAATTGCCAGTTTTTCGGTAACATCATAAAAGCTGAAGAAAGATGCTGTATCCGGGATATCCTGCGGCAAATATTTAGAATAGGTAGACCGAGAGAGCGACTGGATCCCTCCCATTACCAGCCCTACAATCACTGCAACAATATAAAACTCATTGGCAGTTTGCGTAAAGTATGCAGCAATACAAACAGCTATCCAAATAAACACCACTAAAATCAAAATGCGCACGTTGCCATATTTATCAGATAACCGCGACATGAGTGTAGCGCCAGCAATAGCTACTATCTGGATAATAAGGATGGTTGTTATCAAGGCTGATGTAGGCATTTTAAGCTCTTTAGCGGCAAAACCTGTGGCAACCAGCATAATGGTTTGAACGCCCATACTATAGAAAAAGAACGCAGGCAAAAAGCTTTTTAGTTTAGGCATTTGCTTTACTTTAAGCCAAACTTTGCCAAGTTCTATAAAACCACCTTTTATAATATTATGCTGATGGGTTTGGGCATTGGGGCTTCCTTTGGGTAAGATAGTAAAGGGGATGGTAGCAAAACCTATCCACCAGATACCAACCAACAGAAAAGATATCTGCGCGGGCAACGATTTATCAGTAATACCAAACACGGCAGGAAACATCACAAAGGAGAAGCAAATAAGTTGAAGTAATACACTGCCTATGTATCCGAAAGTGAAACCTTTAGCGCTTACCTTATCCTGCATATCTACAGCGGCAATTTCCGGCAGGTAAGAATTGTAAAAAACAAAGCCGCCGCTATAACCAATGGCTGCCAGTGCAAAGCAGATGATGCCCAGCTCTAACCTGTCCGCATTAAAAAAGAACAGGCCACAGCAAGCTGCCGAGCCCAGCAGCGTAAAAAACTGCATAAATATTTTCTTGTTACCGCGGTAATCTGCAATGGAGCTGAGTATAGGTAGTAACAGCACCATAATGAGGTATGCAAATGCAAGGGAATAATCCTGCAGGGCGGTATTGATAAAGTTATGGCCAAAGAACTGCACCTGGTTACCATTATCTTCGTTAGTGGTAATGGCCACGTAATATGCCGGGAATATGGTGGAAGTAATTACCAGGTTATAGGCAGAATTGGCCCAATCGAACATGGCCCAGGCGCGGATGATTTTCTTATCGTTTTTTGCTTGCATTATGTTTTAAAAGTATGCAAAATTTGGTGCTAAATAAACAGGAGCTTATTATTCAGTTTCCTGTTAAAATTAAAGGCCGCTGATTTTAAAACAGCGGCCTTTATAACCTATTTGTAACGGAAAATAAGTTAGTATCAATCCTCAATAAATCCTACTTCTTCCAGCTCTACCAGCTCATTATCAGTAAACAGGCGCGAGCGGATCATAAATCTATACCCCGTCGGGATCTCAATAGAAAAGCTGGAGCCCCGGCCTTTGGTAATATCAACGGTTAGTTGGGTGTGCTGCCAGTATTCAAACTGGTCTTTACTCATCCAAAACTCACAGCCATCAATTTCGCCTAAGCGTACATCGCTGCCGCCGAGTTTAAACTCACCTTTTTCAAAACACATAGGCGATGAGCCATCACAGCAGCCTCCGCTTTGGTGAAACATCAGGCCGCCAAAGCGTTCTTTTAACTGAGCAATTAATGCCGATGCTTCGGGTGTAACCAATACTCTTTTTACCATGTTGCTTTAATATTAAAACATAACGGCGCATACACAGCAATTGTGTTGCCGGTACGTGCCTTAATTAAAACACCTGTCAATTAAAAGAAACCCAGTTTATTTTTATCGTAAGAGATGAGCATGTTTTTAGTTTGGCGGTAATGGCCCAGCATCATCTTATGGTTCTCGCGGCCAAAGCCCGATTTTTTGTAACCGCCAAACGGTGCGTGCGCCGGGTAAGCATGGTAGTTATTTACCCATACCCTGCCGGCAAGTATGGCACGTGGCACCTGGTAAAGCTCGTGCGCATCGCGTGTCCACACACCGGCACCTAAACCGTATAGTGTATCATTAGCAATGGCAATAGCTTCCTCAGTGGTTTTAAACGTGGTAACACAAGCTACAGGACCGAAGATCTCTTCCTGAAAGATACGCATTTTATTGTGCCCTCTAAATATAGTGGGTTGGATATAATACCCACCGCTCAGGTCACCGTCGAGTTTTTTAACATCGCCGCCGCAAAGCACCTCTGCCCCTTCCTCCTTGCCAATTTTAAGGTACGATTGGATCTTCTCGTATTGGTCGTTAGAAGCCTGCGCGCCCATCATGGTGGTGCCATCCAGCGGATCACCCATTTTAATGGCGTTGGTACGCTCTACAACGCGCGACATAAATTTGTCGTAAATATTCTCGTGCACCAATATACGCGATGGGCAAGTACAAACCTCGCCCTGGTTCAATGCAAATAATACAGCGCCCTCAATCGCTTTATCAAAAAAGGCGTCATCGGCATCAGCTACCGACTCAAAAAAGATATTAGGCGATTTACCTCCAAGCTCCATGGTAACCGGTATCAGGTTTTCTGATGCGTATTGCATAATGAGGCGACCGGTAGTGGTTTCGCCTGTAAAAGACACCTTGGCTATGCGCGGTGATGATGCCAGCGGTTTACCGGCCTCGGGGCCAAAACCGGTTACAATGTTTAATACACCGGCAGGCAGTATATCACCTATCAGTTCCATCAGCACCATTATAGATGTGGGGGTTGCTCTGCAGGTTTTACCACGCAGCAGTTACCGGCTGCTAATGCTGGCGCAATCTTCCAGGTAGCCATCAGCAATGGGAAATTCCAGGGGATGATCTGCCCTACTACGCCAAGCGGCTCGTTTAAACAAATACTTACGGTGTTTTCGTCATGCTCTGATATACCGCCCTCCTCGGCGCGGATAACACCTGCAAAGTATCTGAAATGGTCTATCACCAGGGGCAGGTCGGCTGCGCGGGTTTCGCGGATGGCCTTGCCGTTATCAATAGCTTCTACAATAGCCAGGTACTCCAGGTTGGTTTCTATAACATCAGCTATTTTATTCAGCAAGCCGGCTCGGTAAGCGGCAGATGTTTTTCCCCACGATGGGAAAGCCGCATGGGCGGCATCTAAGGCCAGTTCTACATCCTCTTTACCAGAGCGGGCTGCCTGTGTAAATACCTTGCCATCAATAGGCGAAACGTTCTCAAAATACTCGCCTTTAACGGGGGGCACAAATTTACCGCCAATAAAATTCTCATACTTCTCCTTAAAAGAAGGTTTTTGGATAGTGCTCATGATTTTTTTAGTTTATTAAATGGTTGCACTAAGGTATAGCCGCCCGCAATAGGGCATTTGAATTATGTTATCAAATGGTAGCACTATAATATCAATATATAACGGGAGTTGTATTTGTAATTACGTATGCCTATTTTGCTTTAAATTATGAGGCCATGAATAACAAGAACCTGTTATCACCGGTAAACCTGTCCCAGGGAAAAGAATTACAAACTTTAGTAGAAAACCGAAAGGCTTACACGCTAAATAATTGTGAATTAAATATTTACGAAACCTATCAGCGCAGCGAACTTGTGCCGCTAACTTTTAGCAACCTGGTGATAACCAGTATGCTGCGGGGTAAAAAGGTAATGCACTTATTTGATAAACCCGGGTTTGATTACCTGCCGGGAGAAACCGTAATTGTGCCGCCCAACATCACCATGACCATTGATTTCCCGGAGGCCAATTCACAGCAGCCGTCGCAGTGCACCGCCCTGGCTATTAACAACCATGAGATAATGGGCACGCTTGATTTTTTGAACCAGAACTATCCGCGGGAGGATCAAAAGCTCTGGAAGATAATTACAACCAGTTCCATTTTTTTAATAATTACGAACTGGCAACACTCATCAACAAGCTCATCCGCATTAGTACCAGCGATGCGCTTACTAAAGATGTGCTTGCTAATCTTACATTGAAAGAATTGCTTATCCGCATTATGCAGATGCAAAACCTGCACTGATCAGCCGAAACCAGCCAAGATTTAACCACCAACAGCCGGTTTGCTTACGTACTGGAATATATCCGCCTACACTTAACCACTAAATTAAATATTGATGCATTAAGCCAATTAGCTTATATGAGCAAAGCCAGTTTTTTCCGTGCATTTAAACACGAGCTGGGCATCCCCCCTTTAGATTATATTATAAAAGAACGCATCCAACTGGCCAAGCAGTTGATGAATAACCCGCACAACAGTATTTCCGAAGCTTGTTTTAAAGCAGGCTTTAACAACCTTAATTATTTTTGCCGTGCATTTAAGAAAATTGAAAGCATTACCCCCAGCATTTATAGAGCACAAGTAAAGGCAAGTTATAATTGAATTGATTGGCGGTGCGGAAGAAGGGATTCCGCACAAATACTTCCCTATCTGACATAAAAAAAAGCCGCTAACTTATTCAATTAGCGGCTTTAACATACAGTGCGGAAGAAGGGACTCGAACCCCCACGCCTCGCGGCGCCAGATCCTAAGTCTGGTGCGGCTACCAATTACGCCACTTCCGCGTATTTGTTTTAGAGTGTGCAAAGATAGCTTTTCTAACTAAATATTAAAATTCAATTTCAATATTTTATCTATCTCCCTCATTATTCAGCTTTTAATTTTTATTTAACTTTCTCTATCAACTCTTTAAAGTATCCTGGCGCATGCACTAACCTGCTTCCGTACCACGAAAACATTTCACCATTTACCAAAATAACACGGGTATTTGGTAGAATGGCTTTAAACTCGTTGATATGTTTTTGAGTAAACGGATAAGGTTCTGAAGGAAGCAGCAATACTTCTGGAGCTGTGGCTATTAATTCATCATTAGTAACTACCGGGTATCTTTCTGCATCAATAGCGTTGGTAAAACCGCAAATTTGAAGCATGTTATTTATAAAAGTATGCTGCCCTGCTGCCATATAAGGCTTACGCCATATTAAGTAGGCAACACGCATTTGGATCAAAGATATTTTTATAGTCTCAAATTGACGTGTGATGTTGAACGTAAGCGATTCGGCTAAAGGTTTCTTATCAAACATTGCCCCAACTCTACGGATCATATCCAACGCATCGGGCAGGTTATTGATGTTGCTTACCCATACCGGGTAGTGCTTCATCAGTTCTTCTACCTGGCTTTGCTCGTTTTCTTCTTTGTTAGCGATGATAAGATCGGGCCTTAGGTTATGTATCGCTTCGAGGTTTAATTGCTTAGTGCCCCCTATTTTTGCTATCAGGCTTACTTTAGTATCCGGGTGGATGCAGAACTTGGTTATACCAACAATTTCATTATCCATTCCCATAAAAAACAAAAGTTCCGTTTGCGACGGAACTAATGAAATTATTCTTTTGGGCGTACCTGCCAAGGTAATAGCCCTATTAAGCTGATCGTAAAAAACAGGCATTAGTTATTTGCCTTTACCCTGCACCATTACTTTAACGGTTTTAAGAATAATATTAAGATCGGAATTTAAACTGATGTTTTGCAGGTATAACAGATCGTAACGTACACGATCGCACATTTGATCTACATTTTCGGCATAACCGTAATGCACCTGCCCAATAGAGGTTAAACCTGGTTTTACACGTAATAGTTTTCGATAGCTTGGTGTTTTTTCTACTATCTGTTCTATAAAAAACTGACGTTCCGGCCTTGGCCCAACAACCGACATATCGCCCCTTAATACGTTCCAAAACTGCGGCAGTTCATCTAAACGGGTTTTACGCATAATCATGCCCCACTTAGTGATGCGTGGATCGTTATCCTTAGAAAGCTGCGGACCGGCTAATTCTGCATTAACCCGCATACTGCGAAACTTGTATATGTAAAATGGTTTCTCATTTTTACCAATACGTTCCTGGCGAAAAAATGCCGGCCCTTTTGAAGTAAGCTTGGTTGTTAGATATAATAAGATAAAAACAGGGGCGCCGGTTATCATCACTACTGATGAAAACAATACATCAAAACTTCTTTTGAGTAAAATAATCTTTAAACCAATTTCGGGCTGAGAATTTAAATGTAATACAGGTACGTTATCATAATTTACCAAGTGAGCGTAGTTGTTGTTCAAAATTAAATCTGATACAACTTTTATCTTAATACCGTAAGTATCCCCAAACCTGATCAGGCGTTTCAGCAATTCATCATTCATTTGCTTGTAGCAAATAAATATCTCATTGGGCCTTTTGTCTAAAAGATTTGTAAGTAAAGTTTCTTGTGAAAGTAAGCTAACCTGCTCCTCCGAAATAAAATCTGTAAGATCGTAACCGTACTCTGGATGGCGCGAAAAAGACTTTAATAATCTTTCGGCAATATTTTCATCCCCTATGATAACGATCTGTCTATGATTGTATCCTTTTTTACGAATATAGTCCAGAAAAAAGAACAGTGCCGATCTTTGAAAAACAACCAGCAGGAAAAACAGTGTGTAGTTGAGCATTACCTCGGCCCTGGAAATATTGAAGATTTTGAAGAAATAAATTATGCCAAAAACGCAAAGCAGGTGGTAGATAAGCGTAAGCAAAAATTTATTAATGTTATCTCTTAACAATAACGGCCTGAAAACATAAAAACTTCTGGATAAGGCAGAAACAACAACCCAAGCAATATTTACCAACAAAATAAACGTTAATGAGGTATTTTCAGGGCGATAGGTATTAAATTTTATAAAGTGCGAATTATAAAGTGCAATGTTTAAAAGCAATAAATCACTTAGAAAAACAAAACCTGGAAGGTGTTTAGAGTAACGTGTATTCATAGATAATTTTATAGGCTTAGTAATGCAAAGCTAAACTTTTTTGTCAAATCCTTATTAACAAATGTCATAAACTGATATTGGTATTAATAATAACACCAATATAATGCCAAATTATTAACAACTTTTTTTAATTATGCCTGTTTGCATCGTAAGCGGAAAACATTAACAGTAGCGTAATATTTAGTTAAAATGCATCGTCTACAGCGCCACAAATAATGTGACCTATCAGGATATGCATTTCCTGTATATTAGCCGTAATTGTTGATGGAATTACAATATTTATATCACAGCAATTATTCATTGCCCCGCCATCCCGGCCAGAAAGGCCAATTGTTTTACAGCCTGCTACTTTGCCGGCAATTAACGCTTTTACAACATTAGGGCTATTACCACTTGTAGATAAACCTATTAATACATCGCCTGGAGTAGCAAAGCCTTCCACCTGCCGCTCAAAAACACGGTCATAACCGTAATCGTTGCTTATTGCAGTAAGTGCCGAGGTATCTGTAGTTAATGCTATGGCCGGTAACGAACGCCTTTCTTTAACAAACCTGCCTGTAAACTCTGCAGCAATATGCTGGGCATCAGCAGCGCTGCCGCCATTACCAAAAAGCAGTACCTTTTTTCCGTTTTTACTGCACTCTACTACTACGTGGCAAGCTTGTTCTATAACACCGGTTAACTGTGCAACGGTATTTTTAGCAACTTCTATGTGTTCGTTAAAAAGTGCTTTTATATTTTGTTCCATTAATAAAATTCTCCTTTTGATAAATAATTCCTTACGTAATCGTTTACCCCTTCTTCCAGTGTGTAAAACTCATCATTATAGCCAGCTGCACGCAACTTTTGCATATTGGCCTCAGTAAAGTACTGGTACTTGTTCCTAATGTCTACCGGCATATCTATAAATACAATTTCCGGCTCTTTATCTAACCCTTTAAAAGTGGCTATAACCAGGTCGTAAAAACTACGGGCCTGGCCGGTACCTAAATTATACAAACCATTTTGCCCGGCCGGCCAGTTAACATTTGCCATGGTTACCATCATCCAGTGCATTACTTTAAGCAGATCCTTTACGTAAACAAAGTCTCTTAGCTGCTGGCCATCTTTAAAATCATCTCTGTGGCTTTTAAAAAGTTTTACAACGCCATCATTATTGATCTGGTTAAATGAATGCCATATAACACTGGCCATACGCTCTTTATGATATTCGTTTGGCCCGTAGATATTAAAGAATTTTAACCCTGCCCAGCTTGGTGGCTGCTTAATTTCTTTCAACGCCCATTTATCAAACTCATTTTTACTTATGCCGTAAGGGTTAAGTGGCTGTAGTTGTTCTACTATTTCGTGGTTATCATCATAACCTAATTCGCCCGCCCCATAGGTAGCAGCGGATGAAGCGTATATCAGCGGGATCTGTTTTTCTGTACAGTAATTCCAGATAGATTTTGAATACGCAACGTTCAGTTTTTCATGCACAGAGTAATCAAACTCCGTAGTATCTGTACGTGCGCCAAGGTGTATAATGGCTGCAACCTCGCTTTCGTATTGTTTAAGCCAATCAAAAAGGTCTTCCAGGTTTACCTGTTCCGCATATTGTTTTGTTTCCCAATTGGTTTTTTTTGCAGCGATATCAAAATTATCAACCAATATAAGGTTGTTAAATCCATTTTGGTTAAGATACTGCACCATGCATGACCCTATAAAACCCGCGGCACCTGTTACAATAATGGCAGAATTATTATCCACTTTATATAGAAATTAATTTGCAAATTTTTGTTTTACCTCCTCTAAAGTGGCAGTTGCACTACCAACTTTGCTAACTACAATAGCTGCCGCATGATTGGCAAAATCGCAGGCATCATGCAACGAGTTACCCGATGCAAGCGCCACCCCTACCGAAGCTAGTACAGTATCGCCGGCACCGGTTACATCTACAACATCTAATGCCTTTGTAGGTATCACCTCTAAATTTTCATCACTGAATATAGCGATACCATCTTCAGACATTGTTACAATTACACTTTCGCAGGCGGTAATTTTCTGTATTTTTCTGCAGGCAGCCGTTAAGCTCTCGTTATCAGTAATGTTTATGCCCGATGCGATGATGGCTTCTTTCCGGTTAGGCTTTATCACATTTACCCCTTTGTATTTAGAAAAATCTGCCCCCTTAGGGTCTACAATGGTTTGGATGTTTTCACTGCGGCAAACAGCAAATATGCCGCTAAGTAAGCCCGGGGTTAAAAGCCCTTTGTTGTAATCAGATATCAGCACAATATCATACTGTTTTATCTTTGCCTTTAACAAATTGAGGATCTTTTGCTCGGTTTCAGCATTAAGCGGGCGGGTGATCTCCCTGTCGAGCCTTATCAGCTGATGGTTGGTAACCAGCACTCTCGATTTCATGATAGTGCAGCGGCTGGCATCTTTTATTACACCATCGCCGGGGATATTGTTAGATGCCAGTTCGTCAAACACAATGCTTGCATTCTCGTCATCACCTACAACGGCAATAATGTTTGCATCGCAGCCAAAAGTTATCAGGTTCTCTAAAACGTTACCGGCACCGCCCAATGTATAAGTTTCTTTTGTGATCTCTACAACAGGAACAGGTGCCTCCGGCGAAATTCTATTACAATTACCATAGATGTAGTGATCTACCATCAGATCGCCTATCACAAGTGCTTTTACACCTTCTTTAATATTAGAATTCATATCTATACTTTGGAGAAGCTATTAAAAAGTATCAAATTTTTCGATATACAGTTAGTATTCATTAGGAAAATGATGTGTATCTCTACTCTTACAATGTGCACTCTTCAAAAAGAGGTTCGCAAACCCTATTGAGATTTCTCAGTGCCTAATAAAATCAGCAAACACTTTTTAAATGATGTTTTGAGTATTAATAATTATTTAAAGAGGCCCCTATCTTTCATCTCTTTTAATGATTGCTGATACTTGTCAGTTTTAATTTCCTGCGTATTTACCCATTCAGCAAATTTGGCTATGCCTTGCATAAAATCTACTTTAGGTTTAAAGCCAAGTACCGATTTTATTTTTGTGATATCGGCAAAGTTATGCCTAATGTCGCCCAGCCTGTAATTACCGGATATGGTTGCCGGTACGCTTTTGCCGTAATTTGCCATCAACTCTTTTACCACTGTATTTACTTCGGTAGCTACACCCGTGCCTACGTTGAAAATGTTATTGTTGGCGTTCTCATTTTCAATGCCCAATATAGTGGCATCTATTATATCATCAATAAAAACAAAGTCGCGGCTTTCTTTTCCATCTTCGAAAATATTTATTTCTTTATTATTTTTTATAAGCGTAGAAAAGATAGATAATATACCGGTGTAAGGATTTGATAATGATTGGCCCGGCCCGTAAACATTTTGGTAGCGAAGCGCTACAGGAGCGATGCCAATCATTGAGCTAACCGTCATAATCATTTGCTCCTGGTTTTGCTTGGTTATGCCATAAACCGAAGACGGATGAATTTTAGATTCCTCGTCTGTAGCAACCAAGGTTAATGGTTGCTTACACCCAGGGTATTTCACTTCAAAATCTTTAGCCTGCATGCAGGCATCAGTGCGATGCTTGGGGTAAACATAACCTAATTCCTGGCTTAAATATTTACCCTCGCCATATATTGCTCGCGATGAAGCTATTATTATCTTTTTAACAGTATTTTTATTATTGGCTAAAGTATCTAACAATAAAGCAGTGCCACTAATATTAACATCGGTATATTTCTTAATTTGGTACATAGATTGGCCTGTACCGGTTTCTGCAGCTAAATGAACAATTACCTCCTGACCTGCTATTGCCTGCTCTATATCTCCTGCAGATTCAACAGTACCTTTAATAAAATTAACCTTATCTGCTATAGATTGGTAAAGGGTGGAACTGGCTTCGGGGTTTTCACCATGAATCTGCTTAGACAGGCTATCTAAAACGGTAACATTATGCCCTTTGGAAATAAGTTTAAGTGCCAGGTTAGAACCAATAAAGCCTGCGCCTCCCGTTATTAGTATTTTCATTTTATAAAATTGCCCTTTAAAGTACTGAGCCAAACTTTACTTGTAGTTGTTGCTAATATTTAAGTATTATAATTAATGCTCGCTATTATTTATTACATGGCTAACATACGACGAAAATTGCTCAAGAAACCTTGTTGTAGTAAATGATGATGCATGTTTGGCTATTTCTATATTATCAAATTTATCTTCGTTATTTTCAAAATGCTTTACAGCAGTAACTATAGCCGGTATACTCTGTTCGTAAAAGAACACACCGGTTTTTCCATCAATAACCGTTTCTAAACTGCCGCCTTTTCCGTATGCAATTACTGGCGTTCCGGAGGCTTGGGCTTCAACCGGAATTATACCAAAATCCTCTTCAGCTGCAAATACAAAAGCCTTTGCTTTGGCCATGTAACTTTTAAGCACTTCAAAAGATTGATATCCGAGTAGATTAACATTTGGAGATGCTATTTTTTTCACCTTGTTAAAATCGGGTCCATCGCCAATAACATACAATTGCTTATCAGGCATGGTTGCAAATGCCTTTACAATCAGATCTATTTTTTTATAAGGCACAAAACGCGAACATGTAAAATAGTATTCATCGCGCGCTGTAGAAAGCTCGAAATCGTTAACGGCTACATTGGGGTAGATGGTAACACTATCCCTGCCATATATTTTTTTTATACGCTTACCAATGTAGTTAGAATTGGAGATATAATAATCTACCCGGTTAGCGCTTATAAAATCCCACTGCCTTATTCTGTGTAATACGTATTTAGCAAAAAAACCCTTTAAGCCTGTACTAAGGCCAGATTCTTTAATGTACTGATGATAAAGATCCCACGCATATCGTATTGGAGAATGGCAATAACAAACATGAATTTGATTGGAGTTTGTTAACGCCCCTTTAGCAACCGCATGTGAAGAAGATATAACAAGATCATAAGAAGAAAGGTCGAATTGTTCTATAGCATATGAGAAAAGTGGCAGATAATTACGATACTTTGTTTTGCCAAACGGCAGATTCTGAATAAAAGATGTATAAACCTTATGATTTTGCAAACCCAGTTTTTTTACCGTTTCATCAATGGCTACAAGGGTAAATATATCTGCATCGGGGTACAATGATGCTATTTCTTTAAAAACGTTTTCGGACCCGCCTATTACTGTGAGCCACTCATGAACTAATGCAACTTTCAAATTACTTATTTTAATTGTTTAATTTCAGAATGAATTTTGGCCGCTGAAGCTTTCCAACTGAATCTTTGTATATTTTTATATCCTTCTGTAATTAAAGATTCTCTTAGTGCTTTATCGTTTAAGACAAGTTTAATTTTCTCAGCTATATCATCTGCACTATATGGATCTGCATATACACTGGCACTTCCGCATGTTTCCCTTAAACTTCCAATATCAGAAACCATTGTTGCACAACCGTATGACATTGCTTCAATTGGTGGGATGCCAAAGCCTTCGTAAAGGCTTGGATAAACGAATAATAAGGCATTTGCATATAAACAAGAAAGAAGTTCATCGTTTATATATCCAAGCGCTACAACGTTTGATCCATTTTGCGTTACATCCATTGATTTGGCACTAAAAATTTTGTTTACATTACCTACTACCAGTAATTTAACATCTCCTAAATCTAATTGTAGAAAAGCTTTAATTAAAATATCAATATTCTTTCGTTTATCGATAGATCCTACTATTAGTATATATCTTCCATACTCATTATAATAATCCTTTTTTACCGGTAATTTACTTATGCTGTTATAAACTATTTTTATATTTGATTCGTTTGTTCCTAAATACTTAATAATTTCTCGTTTTGAAAATTCACTTACCGATAAAACCAAACGCGATCTTTTTACTATCTTCGGTATAAGAAACTTGTAAAATAAGCTAAATTGTTTACTAAACCATTTTGGGTTTACAAAAACTGAGAGATCGTGAATGGTAACTATTTGGTTTTTACAAAGCAATGGTGCCGTATTTCCTAAATTTAAAAGTAAATACCTGCCTTTGGCCTTCAAAAAAAGTGGCAGATCCCATTGTTCCCATAATACGCCGGTATTATTACCTACAATTGTTGCATTTAAAATTATAGCCAACTCTGGTTGTATAATATTAGATGGAGAAACAAATATTACTGATGGATAAATTAATTTCAATTCCTTACATATCTCTGCTGCAAAGCGCTGCACCCCTGTAAGTTTTTGCGTTAAAAATCGTGCATTTACAACCAGGATCATTTCCATCTAAATCTAAACATATAAAAGCTCATAAATATTACCACCGGTATTGAATACATTGATAAAGTATAAAAAGTAATTAAAGGTGAATACACATTAACATAAACCAATATAATAACTGTTATAACCAATATGCTTTTGGTTTCTCTAATCATTTTTTTTACAATCTTAACAAGATACCCATTTACAAGACCCGAAAAAAAGCTCACAACAACAACACCTATCCAAGAAAACGATACATATCCCCAAAGAGGCAGCGGTAAACGCAAACCGCCCGATGTAATTTCATTAATATCATCATTGGGATTTGTAATACTCAATGCCCATACGGCCGGATTCCAGGCAAAATGGCCAGGTATTAAACCACCAAAAAAGGTACGGCCATACGTGTATATTGGGTGATTATCAAATGATCTTAAAAAGTTCAAATGATCTAATACATCTGGTGCGCCTAATGCAATAGTTTCAAATATATTACCAGTATCGTACATTGCTAACAGCAGTTGATTGTTAAAAATAACTCCTATTATATAAAATGATATGCTACCAAGTGAATATAAAAAAATAATAGACACCATGTAGTATTTGAACAAGTTTTTTTTATAAGCCGAAATGATTCCCAAAGATAACAACAGGCCATACAAAATATTACCCCTTGTAAGGGTTGTTGCAATAAGAAATATTACAATTATTAGATAAAACAGGTATATCTTATTTCTTTTCTCGTACCAAATTATCAATAACAATGGCGGTAAGCTGTACATAACAAAATTTGCAACTCTAAAAAGAATAGCAGCCCTTAAATATGGTGCCTGGTATTGTCCTCTAAAAAACTTTGCATTTAATTTGTCGCTCGCAAACATCGGCACAAAGCCCATTACTACATAACTTATTAAAAAACCTGCCACACCAAAATAAAAAAAATATTTTGTAATCTTTTCCACCCTTTTAAAATAGTCGGATTCACTAATTATTTGCCAGCTAAAAGGTTTAGATTTAATTAGGGGTATTACGTTTCCAACAAATAGTCCACCCAGAAAGCATGCCGAGCCTAACACTAAAATATATTCATACAGCTCTAAAATGTCGCTATCAAATTTGGCTATCTCATCTACAAGGAAAATTGGCACCAAATATTTAGTAAAAATAAATGCAAGTTCTAAATGGGCAGGAATGTTATATTTATTAAACCAAATAAAATAGGTCCCGATAGATAGAATACACAAGGATATGAATATGAAAAACATTTAAGAAGTAATTTTTAATAAATTTGAAAGGCCATTTGTTTCGGCCAGCCTATCTTGTGTAATGTTATTTATATCTTCTCTTTTGTGTGTTGCTGAAAAAATAACCGCCTTTAAAATAGTATCGGCATACTCTTTAATATTATCAGGATCAATAAAATATCCATATCTAGACGTTGCCTCGTGTAACTCATCAATATCACTAACTACCGGCTTTTTGCCGCATAAAATAGCCTCATTTGCAGGCATGCCGTAGCCTTCATATTTAGATGGGAAAACAAATGCTTTTGCACCGTTATAAATATAGGGTAAGTAGTGCTCATCTACATAGCCTAACTCTACTATATCGGGATCAGAGATAATTAAATTTTGTATTTCTTCGTTTTTCCAGCCTTTTCCGCCAACAAGCAGCAATTTATAGCTTTTAATCTCGTCTTGTGCTTTAAGGTGTTTAAATGCTTGTATAGTTTTATATAAATTTTTACGGGGCTCTTGAGTCGCTACGGTTAAAATGTAAGGGTAATTGATACCTAAACTGTTTAACACGTTCTCAACTTCTGCATTAGACAGCAGTTTATAACGCTCATCTATCGGTGGGTGTAAAATAAAATCCGACTGAATATTATGCAGCTTTTTTAATTTAGCTGATGTACCTGCAGAATTACATATTACAAAATCAGCTTTTTTAATATCATGTTTAAAGAAGAGCATATGCGTATAATAATGCAACTTAGTCATAGTTTCCTTTGCATAAATATGATTTAAATCATGCACTACTACAATGCTTTTGCCGGGTATTTTTTGAACTGTTGTAAAAGTACCCCCAAAAAAGGTAAACGATGGCGGGTTTTTCTTTATTAAACGTGCAAGTAAAAATTTACTCCATAACAGTGGCTTAAGCTTTTGATAACGATTATCTAAATAAACACTTATTCTGTCATCTTCAATTTTAAATTCTAATGGACGATTGGTATAAACAGTAAAAGTAACGTTAGTAGTGATTTTTAAAATATTTAATATAGTTTGCCACACATATTTACCAACACCACTCAATTGCCCCTGTAGGGGTCTTCCATCAACGGCTATTTCTATCATACTTAAAACTTACAACGTTTTACTTACATCATTCTTATTAAGCAGAAAGTATTGATTTTCTGGCTTAAAATACTTTATAAAAAACTTAGAGAGCATGTAGTACTTTTTAAACCCTAAAATCCGATTAAATATATAAAATACCTTATTTATATATTTAACTTTTTTATAGTAATCGCCATAGGTGTCCTTTTTCATTTTATCAAGTTCATTCTTAATAAAAAAGGAATCAACCAGCTTTTGTTTTAGCAACTTTTTGTAGTAAGTGTTTTGTGACGCTGACTGAAACGGGTTGGGAAATGTTACCTTGTTTAATAATGCACGCCTAAACAAACGCCTGTGTAGATGAAGAATTTCTACGCCATTATCAAAGTAATTATATGTGTAAGTAAAGTTTAAAAAATCAGCTACCCTACCTTTTGTAACTTGTTTCTCGTATATTTTAAATATTTCTACTATATCGGGATATGAATTTAAATCCAGATCGGGTAAATTTAAATTTGTGTCTTTAAAATTGCGATAATTAACTCCCGAATAATGTACAAATAATAATTTGAAATCGCCGGTTTTAGTAACACGGTTAGACACCCTAAGTGTGCCATTATCATCTATTATTTCCCGCTCATGAAAATTCCAAGGGGCTACGTTTCTTCCTAAATCCCTTGAGACATGAATACCTGTGTCAAAAAAAGAAAAAATAAAATCCATCCATTTTTGGTCGGTGAACAAAGCGTCTGCCCTATCTACAAAACACATGTTTTGTAATCTGCTTTTCCACCAGTTAAGTAGCTGAGTACTATTATCACTTTTTTTGAAAGCAACAAAACCAAGATTATATATTCCTGTAGCCAACAAATCATTTTGAGATGCGCTGCCGGTATAATTAATTTCGAGGGTGGTTATATGTGGCGTTACTACTACAAAAGCATTGTTCAACTCCTCAAAAATTGGCTCTAAGCTCGAGAAAACATAAATATCAGGATCAAAGTATATCACTTTATCATACTCTTTATTCAAAAGATATTCAATACAAAATGGTTTCAAGAATGTACAAAACTCAGTTATGTTGTATTTAAAAGCAGTGTTATACCATAATTCGTCGGTATATGCCAATACATCTTTAGATATGTGATGATAAAATTCGCTTTGATTGATTGAAGTAACAATTTTATCATCGTTAACCTCATCGGCAATAAAAATATGAAAATCAACTTCTGGATTAACCCTCTTAACACATTCTCCCAACACCTCCGCTAAGCCGAAATAGTTTTTTGCTACAATTGTAAAAACAGCTCTTTTCATTTATATTATATGATCATTTTGCCATAACGGCCTTTTGTAAAATCTGTTACGCCTTTAACTATTGCTTTTGCGTATTGTTTTTTGTTAGGGTAAAATAGCGCTATTTTAACCACGTTTTTTGATAAATGCCTTATTCTATTATAAACCAGTTTAAAATCTACCCATACATATTTCTTTATAATATACAAAGTATTCCTGGTAATGTAATAGTATCTTACAGGTGAGTGCCCAACAAAAACTTTATTATTTTGATTTGAAAGTGCCACACCTACCCCGTGTTCCAAAAATATTTTGCAACTGGTTAATATATTGTATCCTTTTTGCCTTGCCTTAATGCAATAATCATGATCAACCTCATCAATGAATAATTTATCTTCAAATCTTCCTAATTCTCTCCAAATTTTCAAATTAAGTAAATTTCCAGAAGTTACTACAAAATGTATCTCGTTAAAATCATTGTTATAAGGCTTCACCCATCTATCGTATTCGTTTGTATAAGAAGCTGCATATATGGCTATACCCGGCCTGATATTAGCATCGAAAAGTTTAAAAAAATCAGTATTCTTAAATTTTGTATCTTGGTCCATAGTTAATATCCAACTATATCCGGCTTTTTCAGCTTGTTCACAGCCTATATTTAATGCTGAACTAATTCCCAAATTTGATTTATTATCAATATAAACTGCGTTTTCAATACTCTTTATCGCAGTTATGATGGTACTATTTTTGGCATCGCTGTTGTCTACAACATATAGCACTTGCACAAAATTGGCATAACTTAGTATATTTTCAATTACTTCAAAATCCGGATTGTACAGGATTACACAGCCTGCTATCATATACGTTTAGTTTTTAACTTACTAATTATTGTTTTGGATATCATTACGGAAATCTCACTTTTAAAGACGAAATATTGCATTATAACGTATAAAATAGAACATGACAAAACTGTAAAAATAACTTGGAGTATCATATTAGAAAATTCTGCGCGAAGTACAATTACTATTGGAATGAATGAAATACACGAGCAAACTGCTTCTAAAACAGAGGCATATGGTATTTTAAAATTAAAACTTTTGTTAACGAAGTACACATAAGCTATTGTTACAAAAACTTCAGATACTATATTGGCATATGCGGCGCCAATTTCATTAAAAAATGGAATTAAAATAAAATTAAGCAAAATGCTTACAACCATCCCAACACAAACCGATACAAACATTTGCCTGTCTTTGCCTGATGTTATTAATATTTGTATACCAAAAAAATATCCAAAGCCAATAACTAACGGTAATAATGAAAGTACCTGCATAACTCCTTCAGCAGGTAGAAATTTACTTCCCGAAAATATAATTATTGCCTCCCGGGAAAGCAAAAATAGACCAAATGAAATAGGGACTGCGATAAAAGAAACAAATTTGAATGACTTATTTAAAAGACCATAAAAATTATCTAAATTATTTTCATGTAGGTTAAAGCTAATTTGAGACATAGTAACAGCCCCTAAAGATGTTACAAATGGAATTGTGATTTTGGCTAATTTAACACCTGCTGAATAATAACCCACAGATTTATCGCTCGATAAAAAGCCCAGAATTACCACATCAAGTAATGTGTACATACTTGATGCTAAGGAAGTGCTAAAAATAAACATTAATGGTTTTACATGTCTTTTAAAATTAAGACCTTCTGTAGTAATGTTTACATTTTTCCATACCAGTAAAATACTTATCACGTTATTCCCAATAAGCGAAAAAAGGTTTATAAGTAAATAAATAAACACATCGTTTGGTTCTTTTACAAACCCATATAGAAGCATTAATGATAGTGCTTTGATAATAACAGATCTTAAAGCAATTATTTTAAACTGTTCTATACCCGCATAAAACCAATCAATTGAACAAAAGCCAAGAAAAACAATTCCGGTTGATGCAAAGTATAAACTTAAATCTGTACTAAACTTATCAATAGTTATTATAGTAATAAGATAGGCTAAGCTTAAAACAATGCTTGTTATAACATAAATAAATATCAATTCAGAAAATGTTCGGTTAAGCAATAAACGGTTTTTTTGAACTTTGGCAATTTCGCGGATACCATAAATAGGTATTCCTAATGCTGCAACTAATGCAAAGTATTGGGCAAACGATGTTACAAATTGTATTTTGCCAATCCCTATAGGGCCTAAAATCCTGGCTGCATAAGGAAAACTTATAACCGGAAAAATTAAATTTACTATCGTTAATAATAAGTTAAAAACGTAATTCTTTTTAGTACTACTCACCCAATATTTAATTATCTGGTATTAAAAACCTGATTAGTAATTAAAAAAATATAAAATTGTTTGGAGAAAATAATGGCATTAGCTTAATAAGCTATTAAACAAATACTTACGTATGCCATTGTTTTTTCTTTTGTTTAAATATAAAAAACGCCCAAGGTAGTGAAATTATAATGGAAATAAATGCGTAACCGCCAACTACCCCTATCATGCCAATGTATTTGCCTAAGCATAATGTTGAGATTCCGCATAATACACCCACCACAATAGAATTTACCAAAAAGGGCTCCTGTTTATGGCAGCGCAGATAAGTAGCCCACGAAAATATCAGCTGATTGGCTATAGTTACCAGACAAAGTAACAGCATAGGTGCAAGCGGTAAAAATCTGTATCTAAACGAGTTATTGAAATAATTAAGTATCAAAAGCAACGCATAAAATACCGCCACACCTAAAAAGTTGACCGATAATAAACTTTTGAGTGTGCGATTAAAAAGTGCATTTAATTCGCTGAATTTTTTATGTGCCACGAGTGAAGATAACACCGGTACTTTTGTAGTTATCCAGCTCATAGATAAGTTAGAGATACCGTTTAGGATCTGTAACGACATACCCATTTGCCCGGCTATTATTTTACCTGAAAAAGCAAACAGCACCGGGTTAAATAACTGGAAGATAAAATAGCTGCTTACCCAACTGAGCGCTATACGCCATTGAAACGGGAAGATCTCCGTCATGTAGTGAATTACCGCCTCGCCTTTATTTTGCCAGATAGATACCAGTTTAACCCTTCTTTGCGAAAAGAGGATCTGCCCGTAATTGATAAGGATAGAGATTAGCGAAGCCAGCGCGCTGGAATAAAGCTTAAACCCTAATGCAAAAAACAGGAATAGCAGAACCACATTGGTGGTTTTTTGCACCATCCGCACCTTGGCCATATCTTTCACTTCGCCCAGGCCATCTATAAAGGCCAGTATGGGGTCAATAAACAGGTTTAGCGAGGTAGCTAAACACAGCAGCAACCAGGGATTCTGCCAGTTTACATGATCATTCTGATCATACTTTGAAAAAAAATAATACCCCGCCGCCAGCAGCAGGAAAAACAACACGATACTGATAACGCCAAACCATTTAATGAAAAAGCGGAGCAATGAGGAAAGTCTGGATCTGTAATGATCATCGCCGACTAATTGGTTCCCCTCCCATTTTAAGTGGGCAAATTCGTGTGCAGTATACTGCGTGATGATGCCACTGAGCCCGAGCTCAAAAAACACCTGGATTGCCAGGATACTGGCGAAGGTATAAAAATAGCCGCGCTCATCGCCCGTCAGAAAAATCCCTATAAACACAACGGAGCCTATGCCCCCCAAAGCCTGCACGGCCCTGGATAGAAGTGTGAAAAGGATCGCTCCGTCTACCCCGAATTTTTTAAAAGTTTTCCTGATGAATGATAGCACCTTAACCGTTTATGTAATCTTTAATCACATCAAGCATATAATCGTAATGGCTCTCATTCAATCCCGGCCAAACGCCCAGCCAAAACGACTGGTTCATAATGGTATCGGTATTGGCCAGATCGCCTACGGTACGGTGCTGAATGTTGGCATAAGCCGGCTGGCGCAGTAAATTACCGCCAAACAGCAGCCTTGTACCAATCATTTTTTCTTCCAGGTGCTGCACCAGCATGTGCCTGTCGGCCGCATCGCCTTCGCGCAGGGTCATCAGGAAACCAAACCATGACGGATCGCTGTTGGGCGTTGGTTCCGGAAGGATAAAGATCTCTTCCAGTTCTTTCATGCGCTCATAAAGAGCTTTATAATTTTCGCGGCGGCGCTGCACAAAATGATCTAACTTCTTCAGCTGAGATACACCAAAAGCTGCCTGCATATCAGTAACCTTTAAGTTAAACCCAATGTGCGAGTAAGTATATTTATGATCGTAACCGTATGGCAGTGTACCCAACTGCTGCGAAAAGCGGCAGCCACAGGTATTGTCTTTACCGGGTTCGCAGTAGCAATCGCGGCCCCAGTCCCTAAAACTTTCGGCAACTTTGGCCAGCTCTGGGTTGTTTATCAGTACGGCCCCACCCTCACCCATGGTAATGTGGTGCGCCGGGTAGAATGAAAAAGTAGAAATATCACCAAATGTGCCTGTTTTTTGGCCGCGGTAGGTTGCGCCTAACGAATCGCAATCATCCTCTACCACCCACAGGTTATATTTTTTTGCCACACGCATCACCTCATCCAAATCGAATGGGTTACCCAGCGAATGCGCTATCATAATAGCTTTTGTTTTTGGCGATACAGCCGCCTCAATATCTTCGGCCTTAACATTGTGCGTGGCAATATCCACATCAACAAACACCGGGATAGCGCCAAATTGAATCATCGGGTTCACCGTGGTAGGGAAACCAGCCGCAACAGTAATTACTTCATCACCGGGTTTTACGGCCCTATCGCCCAGTTTGGTAGATGTAAGCGCGTAAAATGCCACAAGGTTGGCAGATGAGCCTGAGTTAACCAGCAAAGCTTTTGGCGCACCAAAATACTTGGCAAAATCGTATTCAAAAGAATTGGCGAAACGCCCGGCGGTAAGCCAGCCATCCAGAGCGGCATCAACACCGTATAAAATATCTTCTTCATCGATCACTTTACCGGTTACCGCTATGTAGTTTTTACCCGCGATAATTTCCCTCGTGGTGTTTTTTTTGATGACAGCAGCCAACTGATCTTTAATTGTGGAGTCGATATTTTTAAAAGGTTGCATTATTGTGTGTTTAGTGCTTTACTATATTCTTAAGGCTTATATCCGCCTGCTATTTATTTATCCCGTCTTGTCTCTTGATTCTTATCTCTTGTATCTAATCCTTTTCTATTGCTTATACCAGTCAATGGTCTTTTTCAGCGCGGTTTCAAAATCTATCTGCTGTTTTACACCGATATCTTTCTTGATTGCCGAGGTATTCGGTATGGAGATAGACGATTGCGTCGGGTAGACTTTTGAGTACTTAAATAGCACATCAATCTTATTCGGAAAGTTAGAGGTGATCTTCGCAGTAAGATCTTTCAACGATAAAGGCTCATCTCCGCCAATATTGTACGTAGCGGCGCTTTTACCTTTGGCCAAAGCCATCAACAGCCAGCAGGCTACATCGCTGCCGTACAAGTAGCTGCGCACCGTATTTTCGTTACCCAGGATGCGGATAGGGCCATTTAAGATACTATCCCTGATGAAGTTGTTTATTGCCCATGGTTTCTCCAGCCCCTGGTATGGGCCTATGAAAGAGAATGGCCGTGCAATTACAACCGGCAGCTTTTGCTGGTTACGGTAAACGGCGCAAATGGTTTCGCTCATACGTTTGGCTTCGCTGTAGGCGGCGGTTACAGTGTTACTGTCGGATACGCCAATCTCGTTCTCTTTTATTCCTTGCGCTGATGATTGTAATTGGTGGCCGTAAATAGTATTAGAGCTTAAATGCACAAATTTATTTAAGCCCGGCAAACGCAGGCAGGCATCCAGTAAAGCCTGGGTGCCTTTGTAAAAGGTTTCGATAGTTTTGAGCGGATTACTTACATGGCTGCGGTTATCCGGCGAGCCTGCCGCGTGGATGATCCAGCGGACATCATCGGGCAGTACACTAACGTTGCGGATGTCCTGCTCTATCAGCGTAATATATTTTAAAGCGGCAAGGTGCGGCACTTCTGCGCGATAATCTTCCATATCCCTGGCCAGCAGGTACAGTTTTATGTTAAAGCCTTCTTCATCGTTTAAAACAGAAACCACCTCGGTGATCCATTTACCAATAAATCCCGTACCACCGGTTACCAAAATGCTTTGATTGCGCAGGCATTCCAACGAGCTGATATAGCCCGTTAATGATTGCCTGCAATCGGCTTTTATATCGTTTATAGCTTCTTTCTTCATTTTAATTGCGGCTTTTAACAATATCCAATACCACTTCTATAATAAGGTCTTCCTGGCCCGCAACAACTTTGCGCCTGCCCAGTTCAAAGTAAACATCGCGCTGGTCTACATTATATTCTTTAGAGATGCGGTTAACATGCTTGGAGAAACCCGAGAACACGCCTGCCAGTCCGCTCACTACACTTTCTGATTTAATTACCGGCACCAGCGGCATTATTTCTTTTTCGGCAATATCCGCAGCATCTAAGATCTTATAAAGATCCACGCCATGCGTGTAGCCCATTTTATTTAAAACAGCTATCAGCACTTCCAACTGTGCGTTACCTGCCCCTGCGCCGAAGCCACGGGCGGTACCATCCAGCATGGTAGCGCCGGCTTCAATAGCGGCAATGCTGTTGGCTATGCCCATCCCCAAATTGTTATGGCCATGAAAACCTACCGGGATAGCCAGGCCATCCACCAGTGCGGCAATACGTTCTGTAACATCTGCCGGCAAGTAAGCACCTGCAGAATCCATAATAATGATGCCTTCTGCACCATAAAGCTCCATCTTTTGGGCTTCTTCTACCAGCATTTCGGGTGATGCCATGTGGGTCATCATTAAAACGCCGTAGGTTTCTTTACCCTTTTCGCGGGAGTAGCCGATATGCCTTTGGGTAATATCGGCCTCGGTACAGTGCGATGCCACACGAATCACATCCACCCCCCACTCAATAGCCATCCGCAGGTCGCGGTGGATAGTAGCAAAACCTGGGATCACATGGATTCCCAGCTTGCTGCCGCTAAGGTGTTTACGGGCGGTGGTTAACAGAACCTCGTCACTTTCCAGGCTCTCGCCTACCTGTAACGACGATGCGCCCAAGCCGTTACCATGCCCAACTTCTACAATAGGTACACCCGCTTTATTGGCAGCTGCGCAGTATACAGCCACCTGTTTGGCAGAAAGCTGATGCGAAACGGCATGGTTTCCGTCTCTTAAAGTTGGGTCGCTAATGAGGATATGTTGTTTCATTAATTTGCTAAAAAGTTTAAAGCGGCCGGGTCTGCAGCTTTCTTTGCATATTCTTCGGCCACAGCAATAGCGGCGCAGTTGATAATATCCAGGTTGCCTGCGTATTTAGGCAGGTAATCGCCAAGGCCCTGCGCTTTTACCATTACCACTATGCGGCCGTTCTCATATATCGGTGAAACCAGCAGCTGGTAACCGGGCACATAAGCTTTTATACTCTTCACCATTGCTTCTACGGCAAGCGTCAGGGCTTCGATATTAGGATTGCTTACCTTGGCGAAAACGGTGGTCTGCATATCAATACAAGGGTTTGCCGGGTTAAGGTTTAAAATAGCCTTTGCCCTTTTTGCGCCTGAAAACAGGCGGACACCCTCTTCGGTAGTTTCGATATATTCATCCAGGTTTAAACGGGTTGCCGGGCCTGCGCTGCGCGATGCAATGCTGGATACCACCTCAATATACTCCACATCCGGGTGTGTTTGCCCAATAAGGTAAGCAATTGGGATAGATGCCTGCCCGCCGCAGGTTACCATATTTACGTTCTGTTGTTCAACAGCATCATTTAAATTTACAGCGGGGATGCATAAACCGCCTACTTTTGCAGGCGTCATATCCACTACAATTTTACCTAGTTTTTTAAGGATGGCCCAATGGTGCTGCGCATCTCGTGCAGATGTAGCATCAAACACCAAATCGCAGCAATCCGGGTCTTTTACAATGGCGTTGATACTTTGATCGGATACCTTTACGCCCAGGCTGATAGCTTTTGCCATGCCGGGCGACGACAGGTTCCTGCCGATGAACAATACGCACTCCAGATATTCCGACCGCTGAATTTTGATCAGCAGATCGGTACCGATGTTGCCGCTGCCTAGTATAGCTACCCTTAGTTTGCCCATGGTTTTAATTTAATGAAATGCCCGCAGCAGCTAACTGCTCTGCAGATAAATCTGGTGTCATTTCGTGCAACCTATTTGCTTTAAAACTCCCGTTTTCCAGGCGTACCGATGTAACCGCCGGGATCATTGTAACGTTTTCAGGAATTACTATTTCTATAAAAAACGGGCCTTTTTTTGCTAAAGTATCAGAAAACAATGCTTTTAAATTGCTCAGTTTATCCTCCCTTAAAAATGGGATTTTATATGCATGGGCTATGTTTTTCCATTCCGGGAAATCTACACCCGTATCATAGCTTGAACCGGCAATGTGGCCGCCTTGAAACGATGCCTGGCTGTTTCTTATTGATGCATATCCTTTGTTATTGATAACAATTATTTTAGTATTGAGCTGATAGTGACTGATGGTTTGCAATTCCTGAACATTTAGCTGCATTGAGCCATCGCCGGTTATACAAATAACGTCTTTATCCGGAGCTGCAACGCTTGCGCCAATAGCCGCAGGTAAAGCGTAACCCATAGCGCCCAATGCGCCGGAAATAATAACCCTTTGCTCCTCTTTTGCTTTAAATGCCTGCCCCATAATATAGTATAATGAGCCTGCATCCGATAGGATAATCTCGCCGCCAGTTAATGTATCACTTAAGATATCTATCAGATGGTACGTATTTATCTCATCATCATTACGGGGATGGGGTTCGCTTATAATAGTGAACATCGTTTTCCAGTTGCGTAATTTGCTTACCCAGCCAGCCCATTGCTTACTATCGCCTTTATATGTACTTAAGTGATCTATTGCCGTTTTAACGTCGCAATTGATCTGCACCTGGCTTATGGATTGGTTTTTTAATAACACCGCCTTATCAATATCAATTACAACTTTGGTTGCATTCGGTGCAAATTCCTCCAACTCGTAACCTGTAGTGGTTACATGCAGACTGCTGCCTATAGCTATGATGAGGTCGGCATGCTGTACGGCAAAGTTTCCAGCCCTGTCGCCGCGAAGACCAACCTTACCGATATAAAGCTCATCGTTATAAGGGATAAGGTCGTTTGCAAGCTGTGTGGTAACTACCGGGATATTGATACTGTGAATGAAACTTATAAATTGCTTTGCTTCATTGGCTACCCTTACCCCATGGCCGGCTATAATAACCGGGCGCTCACTTTTATTTATCAGGCTTAATAAATTCTCAAAATCAGCCGTTATTTCATACTGTTCGGGCTTTGGCTCCGTAAAATGTGTTAATTCATCCGGGTTTATCATCATGCCCTGTATATCCAGCGGTATATCAAGCAGTACCGGCCCAGGCCGGCCTGTTTTAGCCAGGTAAAAAGCTTTTTCGAGGTGATAGGCTATCTCGTTAGCATTATCAACAAAGTAAGCGTATTTGGTTATCGGTTTAGCTATTTCTACAATATCAACTTCAAAGTTCCCCAGCATTCGCAAATTAGCAATACCGGCGCCCCGCACGGTTAGGGTTGACCTGCTTTGCCCGGTAATAAACATTACGGGCGATGAATCCAGCCAGGCACCTGTTATGCCAGTTATGGTATTTGTTGCACCCGGGCCGCTTGTGGCATAACATAAACCAACTTCGCCCTTAACCCTTGCGTAAGCTTCTGCAGCTATAGAACAAGCTTGCTCATGGTGGTTGCAAATATATTTGATACACTGAGATTTACTTATTGAATCAAGCAGGTGCATCATCATTCCGCCCGATAAAAGAAAAACGTTCTCTACCTGTTTCTCTTCAAAAAAATTGCTAACGTAATCAGATAATTTTATCCGCTCTGCCATAGAAAATTCTAATTTTTTAATTCGCTTATTGCGTTTGTAAATACCTTTTTTAATTGATGGCTATCTACCGTGTGCACAAACCAACTTACTCCCTTAAGTTTAGAGGCTTTATATTGATCCGGCCCGTTTATCATCAGCCCAACAGAAACAGATGCATTTACACATTTACTGATGATGGTTTCTACAACATCAATTACTTTTGGGTTAGCCATTTCGCCTATACAGCCTAATTGGGCCGAGAGATCGTAAGAACCAATGTAAATCATATCAATGCCTGGTAAAGTTAATATTTTATCCAGGTCTTGCACTGCTTTTAATGTTTCTATAATAGGTATACAAAGCGGTTTTTTTGCATTGCCATCGGTAAAACCATAACCCCAGGCCCTAACAAACGGGTTAAAACCGCGTGAACCCTGTGGTGCATACTGCACAAAGCGGGTTGCTTTTTCAAAATCTTCAAAATCTGTTAATGCCGGGAATACAATTCCCGATGCGCCTAAATCGAGGCAACGCTGTACCTCCACCTGGCTGGCAACGCCGCTTACCCTTACATATGGCGCACAATTATGTAAATTACATGCCCGTATATCATGCTCAAGCGTTTGAAAATCATACACACCGTGTTCGCAATCCAATATTTGAAAATTAAAGCCACTTTGCGCAATAATTTCTGTGATGGGTGCCGATGGAATAATTCTCCAGGTGCCGTGCAATTCGTTATTCATATTTGCGGGCTTTTAAGCCAATTGTTTATTGATAGAATGCCATTGTTTTTTCGATACTTCCGGCTAAAGATACTTTAATTTTAAGACCTAATTCGTCTTTCGCACGATCTATCGATGGTACATATCGCTGTGGTTGCGCATCCTTAACAGGTTGATGTGCAATTTTAACAGATACGGCATTTTTTTTGGAAGCAGCAACTGCTTGTGCCAACTGTGCTATGGTTATCCCCTCATCAGAACCTACGTTATACGGGCGGCAGGGCTCGCCATTAAAAAGTATAGTATATAACCAAATTGCCAGATCTGATGCGTACATGTACGACCTGAACGGCGTACCATCGCCGTTGATATGTATATCAAGGTTGGCAATTGCATCGCTTATAAAATTACCAAATGCAAACGAACCATCCAATGGCAGATATGGCCCGGCTAATGCATAGCATCTTGCAATTTTGGATGGTACCTGGTGTTTTTTATAATATATAGCAGCCATCATTTCTGCTACCCGCTTCCCTTCCCCGTAAGCCGCTCCATCGTTAAAAATATCGGGGCTGCCCATAAAACTTTCAGTAATATGCTCTATTGCCGAAGGCTGCTTGCCATACACCGCCCCCGAACTGGTATGTAACACCGCCTTAACTTTTTTAACCCGGGCAAACTCCAGTACATTTTTGGTGCCTTTTGTAATTGTATCATACATCAACAACGGCTGCTGAATATTTAAAGCAACGCTGGCCTCGGTTGCGGCATGTATAATATAATCAATATCCTCATCGGGATAGGCAAAATCTCTTACATCGCCCGTAATAAATTTAAGTGCCGGCTGGTTAGTTAACCAAGGGTTATCAGCTAAAAAACGTTGTGCGTTACGGGTTAATACAATCATTTTATTGTTTAACCCAAGCTGCTGATTTATATATACAAAACTGCCAACCAGCCATTTCCCAAAAAAACCAGTACCACCTGTAATAAAAAAAGTTTTGCCGTTAACGTTGCTCCACAATTGCTGTGTATTATTTAAAATATCCTGCAAATCGGTTTCGGGGATTCTTTTCATACTTATTAGTTACCCCAAAAAATCAATTATCTGGTTTTCGGTATAGTCTACAATACCGGCGGCATTCCCATAACTGGTTTTGTACCAGTTAATGGTGTACTGTACAGCTTGTTGCGCGTTAAATTTTGGCAGCCAGTTTAATTGCGTAATGGTTTTGCTTATATCCAGTTTAAGCAAACCTGCTTCGTGTAGCTGGTTTGCATCCTGTTTTACAAAATAGCTGCCGTTGCCCCAGCTCTCAATAGCCATCTCCATCATTTTAACAACAGCCAAAGCATCGTTAAAATGCGGGCCGAAGTTATACGCCTGACTGTATTTAACAGGATTGAGCATTAGTTTGGCTCCTAACAAAAGATAGCCGGCCAAAGGTTCCAAAACATGCTGCCATGGCCTTACCGATTGCGGATTGCGGATTTCAATGGCTTCGTTTTTTGATAATGCTTTAACAATATCGGGGATAAGCCTGTCTTTAGACCAATCTCCGCCACCAATTACGTTACCGGCGCGGGCCACCGCCAGCGCTTTTTTATGTGTGTTGTATTTAGCTGTGTTAAAGAATGAGTTGCGGTAAGAATCAATTACTAACTCGGCGCAGGCTTTACTGGCGCTGTATGGATCATAACCACCCAGGCGGTCGTTCTCGCGATATGGATATTCCCACTCGTTATTATGATATACTTTATCCGTAGTAATTAAAATGGTATTGCAAGGTTTATCAAGCAGCATCACGGCATCAAGCAGGTTGGCTGTACCTATGGCGTTTACCTCAAATGTTTCTGAGGGAATCTGATACGAGAGCCTAACCAGTGGCTGAGCCGCCAGGTGAAATACAAAATCCGGCTGAAAATCTGTTACAGCCTTTTTAAGCTGCTCCCTATCCCGCAGATCGGCAATTACTGATTGGCAAAGGGTATCGCCTTTGAGGATATTATAAAGATTGAGGTCGCCCTCGGGTGCTAAAGCGTAGCCTTTTACCTCTGCGCCCAACATATTCAGGATTTTTAACAGCCATGAACCCTTAAAGCCGGTATGCCCGGTTAAGAAAACCTTTTTGCCTTTATAAACTTGTTGTAAATTTTTAAACATTTTTTTGTTACCAAATTTTCCAGGGAGCGGTACCCGTATCCCACATTTCATTTAAATCGTGCTTATCCTTCAGTGTGTCCATAGGCCGCCAAAAACCATCGTGCTTATAGGCATCCATTTGTCCATCCTTAGCTATGCCTTCCATCGGGTCTTTTTCCCAAATAGTGCTGTCGCCACTTTTTATATAATCAAATATCCCCGGCTCGCACACAAAGTATCCGCCGTTTATCCAGGATCCATCGCCTTTTGGCTTTTCAAAAAACGAATGTACCTGATTGTTACCTGCGCCTATATCCAATGACCCAAACCGGCCCGACGGCTGTACAGCGGTTACAGTACATAGCTTATTGCCTTTTTTATGAAAATCAACAAGATCTTTAATGTTTACGTCGCTCACACCGTCGCCATAGGTAAGCATAAAGGATTCATCCTTAACAAAAGGCTGTATGCGTTTTATCCGGCCGCCAGTCATAGATTCGTTGCCGGTATCTACCAGGGTGATCTTCCAGGGCTCGGCTTGCGAATCATGCACCTTTATGGAGTTATTGCTCAGATCAATAGTTACATCTGATTTATGCAGAAAGTAGTTGGCAAAATATTCTTTAATAACATATCCTTTATAGCCAAGGCAAACAATAAAATCATTATAGCCATAGGCTGAATAGATTTTCATGATATGCCACAAAATAGGCATACCGCCCAATTCCACCATTGGTTTGGGTTTCAAAACTGTTTCTTCCGACAACCTCGTTCCTAATCCTCCCGCCAATAATACAACTTTCATATTTTGCTTTAGTTAATAACTTCTATCTCTACGTCATCTGTGAGCGGGAATGCGCTACAGAGTAAATGTTCACCAGCCTGCAGGCCTTCGGGGATTTTGTTAACCCCTATCATTTTTACTTTGCCTTTTATGAGGCGCCCTTTGCAAACAAGGCAGTTACCCGTTTGGCAGGAATAAGGCATATCTAAAAGAGCATCTAACCCCGCTTCCAGTATACTTTTGCCTTTTGTTACCTCTACGGAAGTGTTTGTTCCGTCCAGTTTTATGGCTATTGTGCGGGTGGTGATAGCTTCAAATTCGGCCGGGTCGCGCACTACTTCAAAATCTTCAGAAAAGATCTTATCATCGGTTATGCCTAAGTTTTGGACTGCTGTTTTTACTGACTCCTTCAGCCCTGTTGGCCCGCATATATAGTGGATGGTGTTATGAAGATCGCCTTCATTTTGCATTACCGATAAAACCTTCAGAGGATCTATACGCCCCTGCACAAGATAAGGGTTGCCTGATGCAATAGCAAGCTGTGTGTGAAAATGCCACGCAGAAAAATTAACGGAATACTGCGCCTGCAGTGCTTCAATTTTTTCTCTGAAAATAACACTCTCGGTACTGCGGTTGCCGTAAACCAATGTAACATGGCCGGCAACGTTTTTATTAAGCGCGTATTTAGCTATTGACATAAGCGGTGTAATACCGCTGCCTGCTCCCCAAAGAACAATGTGTGTATCAGGCGATACCATGGTTTCATTAAGGATAAAATCGCCCATGGGCTCCATTACCTCAACAATATCATCAGCCTTTACTTTATCAATAATATGGTTGGATACTATACCGCCGGGTACACGTTTTATGGTTACCTCTAAATTAGCATCTACAACAGGCGCTGATGAAAATGAATAAGGGCGAATATACCTGCGCCCGTTTATCCTGAACATTAAAGTTAGGTACTGGCCGGGCAGGTATTTGATCTTTTTTAAACCGGGCTGTTTAAAGGATACAGTGACAGTATCATTTGTTTCATGAAATACGCCAACAACCTTTAATGTAAAAAATTTCAAAACAACAATATTATGACATTAAATTACTGGCAACTTTTTTTATAACAATAAATATAACAGATAAAATTGCTCCTAATAAAAAACCAATAGCAAAACCTTTTACTTTTCCTACTTTACTAATAGTTAACGGTAGCACCGGCTCATCAATTAATTGAATAAGAGGCGTTTCCTGCCTTAGGGAAATCTTAGAGATTTCTAAATTCTTTACTATCTCCGTGTAAATAGCCGAGTTTGCCTGTACATCAACTTGCTTCCGTTGTGATGGCACCCTAAGTGTTGACAAAGCCGGATTAGCGTTAGGCGCTGCATCTATTGCAGATGCCACACCACTTATTGAGTTATTAAGCACAGCTCTGGTGCTATCAGCCTGCCTCTGTAATATTAATAAATTTTGTAGGCTTTTCTTTGTTTTTGTTTGCGTATAAAAATTATTTACTGTTTCAACCAGCTTGATATTAAATTCCTTTGCAAACAACTCGTCTGTTGTAACAACATCCACCTTTATAATACTTAATTTTTTATCAATCTTAGCTACACTCAATACCGTTTTGTTAAACGTTTCAGCAATAGATGTAATAATACTATCCTGTTTACGATTAAATTTAGCGGGGTCACTATCAAAACTTATACTATCTGACACACCAGATTTTTTCCACTTATCTCTAAGGTTATTGTAGTTAATATACCTGTCTATAAGCAAGATATTTTTACCGTTTATTGTAATAGGGCTTAATAACGTCCTCTCAATCATTATCCGTGATTTGTAGAGCTCAATTATATTATCTTCCTGAAAAATGCCACCGCTGCTGCCGCCTAAATCAATTCCAGCTAAAGAGGCCAAACCTGAATATTGACTTAATGCTCCTCCCTTACCACCACCATCTAACACAAATGTAGACGAGGCAAGGTAAACAGGTTTTTTATAAAAAGAATATCCTAACCCAAATAGGCCAAATATTATAGCGCATAGTATTATAACTTTCCAACTTGTACTTACATACTTTACAGCTAATTTACATTTATAAACTATATCTTTAAATGATACTTCATCGTGTTTATTTTCTTCCGTTTGCATTTATTCTAAATATGGGTATTACTTGGAAAGGTTTATAATGCCTAAAATAATAGCTCCTAATGATGCAAGGCCGGTAGTTAAACCAATAACCTCTGTAGAAGATAAGCCGCGTTTTTCAGGTTTTTTAGTTACATATATTTCGCTGCCTGGTTTAACACTCGGATGTACGTTGAAAAACAGAAATTTACCGGTACCTCTTACAGAGCCATTAGGATAAACAATATATGATCCCTTTCTGGATGCTGTTGGCGAGTATCCACCGGCACTTAAAACATAATCTCTGAATGATTTACCCTTGCTGTATACAACCGCACTCGGGTATAAAACTTCGCCGTTAACCCGCACCAGTTGCTGTTGTTTAGGAACCCTGATGATATCATTGTCCTCCAGGATAAGATCGATACTGGTACCTGGTTGCTGCAGGATCTTTTTAAGATCGATACCCACAAAGTTGTTCCTTAGCTGTACCAATGTGTTAGAAGTAGAATCCTTGCTGTTCTGTTTTAAGCGGCTTAGTTTATCAATGCGTTCCTTTTCTATGGCACTGGTATCTATCCTGTTTTTATTTACACCTAATATAGCAAAGTTATCTCTTTTTAGAGTTCCGCCATCTACATCAGCAGATGCAGTTAACCCGCCTGCACGTGCTATTACATCAGAGATCTTTTCGTTCTTTTGTTTGATAGTGTAATATCCCGGGTAAAGTACTTCACCTTCTATTTTAATGGTGCTTTGTTTTTCGTAGCCAGGCAGGGTGTATATCGAAACGATATCAAAGGGCTGCAGTTTAAAATTAGCTTCGCCTTTTTTTAGCTGAGCATCTACATTTACTGTAAATACCTGGGCCAGATTGCTGTTTTTTGAGGTTGGGTCGCTATCACTAACCCGCCTTGATACTTCTATCCTTTTAGGGCTTGCTCCTTCAGTAAAGCCACCTGATAAAACGATAAGATCTTCCACGCTCATGTTTTCTGCATAAGCAAACTCACCTTGCTGCCTAACTTCTCCTTTTATGCTAACAATGTATTTATCGCGCAGGTCAAAAATCGAGGCAATGTTCACGATGTCTTCACGCTGCAAAACAACATCAGGCGCGGTTTTATTTAGTACGGCGTTTACATCAAATGATATAAGTTCAACTGTATTGTCAGCCTTAAGCCGTGTAACCGTTCCGCGGCCGGTAAAGGCATCTTCTTTTAAGCCGGCTGCATTTTTTATCAATTGCGACAGGGTTAATCCCTTTTGTAGCTCATACTCTCCCGGCCTGAATACAGCGCCGTTAATAACAACGCGGTTCTCATAGCGGTCGAGTATACGTTCAACGGTAAACTTATCTCCGCGTAAAGGAATATAGTTTTTGTAATCGCCTTCAATAATATCGCTGATACGGCGCTGCTGATCATTTATCTGCGATACCTTGATACGTGCAGTGTAAGCCTGATCGGTAAAGCTGCCCGCAAACCGCAGTACATCCTGCAGGGTTTCGCCGGGTAACACCTCAAATATGGCCGGATTTTTTACTTCCCCAACCAGTTCCACACGGGTACGATAAGTAGGCACGCGTACAATATCCTGATCCTGAAGGCCTATGTTATCCTTCTGGTCGCCCTTCACTAAAAAGTCGTATACATCCAGTCGCCTGATGATGCGGTTGTTGCGAATAATCTCTATCTGCCTGAACGAACCATTGTTGTTTGGCCCGCCTGCAGAATACAGTGCATTAAAAACCGTAGCCAGCGATGGCAGCGTATAAGTACCGGGCTTTACCACCTCACCTACCAGTATTACTTTTATACTGCGGATATTGCCTAAAGTTACCTGTACTGTTGTACCCCGGCCCACTGCATAGTTATTGGCCGCAAGCTTGCTTTTTATTGATGCGGTTGCCTGCTCAATAGTTTTGCCAGATACATTAAGCACCCCTATTCCCGGTATGTTTATGTTGCCTTCCGGCGATACATCCAGTTTCCAGTTAACCAGCGAACTGCCATAAACATTAATGTTCAGTTGATCTTCGGGGCCTAAAATATAATTTACAGGTGTAGCCAGTTTTAAGTTTGGCTCAAAATTGATATTGCTGTTTCTAAACAGGTTTGCGCCAAATATTTTAGGGCTAAATATGTCGTATATTTTATCGGTACCAGCAGCGCCGGTAGTATCGGGCGTGTAATTTAAATTACGGGATACTTGCTGCTCTTGTGTGCCTTGCGATGCAACAGCAGCATTACCTGTTTTGCGGATATCGGCAACACGGCTTTGCAATACCTGGCTTTGCTGTGCATTTAAGCCACGGCCCTGTAAAGCCTGCAGTAACTGGGCGTCTGATAAGCCCGTGGCCTGTGCCTGTTGTAAGATCTGGCGTAGCTGTGCATCAGAAAGATCGTTAACATTTACGTTAGATAAATTTTGCGGTAAGGTTTGTGCCTGTGCAGGAATAAAAACACCAAGAAAGATTATAGTTAAGAAAAATACCAGGTAAGGTTTCAAACGATTCATATATGCAAACGCTTCACTTAAGTTTTAAAGTGGTAAAATAAGTATCAATTTTAAAGAGGAATTTCTTAGTAATTGATGATCAATCATTGTATCAGCACACTTTTTAAGTGTACAAATATATACTAAATTTTGAACGTTGATTGCAAAATTTAGTGCCTTCCCCTTAACCCCAAGGTTAACAAATTGTTTTATAAGTATCTAAATAAAGCCATAAAATTTAACCCATACTGTATACTGCTACTAAAACCTTTAATTTTGCACAATGAATTATTTTGAATTTTACGGCATTGCCGAAAGTTTTAACCCTGATACAGCCGCCATAAAAAAACAATTTTATGCGCTAAGCAAAAAATATCACCCCGATTATTTTGCGAATGAAGATGATGCCAAACAGCAGGAAATTCTGGAGCTGAGCACGCTTAATAACAAAGCTTACCAAACCCTTGCCGACCCAAATAAGTTGCTGAATTACATTTTAAAGCTGCATGGCTTGGTAAATGAGGGAGCAAAACCACAATTACCGGCAGATTTTTTAATGGAAATGATGGATATTAACGAACGCCTGTTGGAAATTGAAAACGCCGAGCAGCTTGCAGCCGTAACCGCGGAAGTACTTGCCATAGAGGGTGATATAGTTGACGAATTACAAACCTTAATTACAGATTACCCCACTTTAGATGATACCGCGAAGGAAAGCAGGCTTAATGATATTGCAAATATTTACTACAGACAGAAATATTTATTGCGAATTAAAGAGAGTTTAGATACATTTGCAACCCGGTTTTAAGCCACTGTGCTGCTAAAAACCGAATAAATGCCCAGCTGGCGGAATTGGTAGACGCGCTGGTCTCAAACACCTGTGGGAAACCGTGCCGGTTCGACTCCGGCGCTGGGTACAATTGAAAGAAAGCCCGTTAAGGGCATTATCCAGACTTTGAAGCATCAAAGTCTGGATTTTTTGTTTAAAATCAGTGTTTTTGATGCATAGCGGGTGTTCAAAGAATTCACGTTTAAGCATTTCGTTACAAGGGTGCCTTGATCGGGAAGTTTTGAACTAGAGTTCAATGAAAAAATTATTTAATAATTACACACATAAGGTAAGGATCGTGCACAAGCTAGGAATTGTATCAAGCAAAGATTTCACTTTTTGTCGTAAAACTGCAAATTAGGCACATTAACAAGAACCATCTTAAAGAGACGGAATATTAATATTATTATCCATTTAAGTTTGGTAAAGCAGTGTGCTTTTTAAGGATGGCAGTTGTTCGCCTTATTTTTGGATGTGGGTATTCATTGATGTACTTCATTCCTTAATAGCAGCTTCAAATATGTAAAAATCTTCCCACTGTGCTCTGCTTCGTGATAGTTAGCAGCTTGTAGAGCTTGGACATGATTTTTCACTTGAAATCCGATGGGCAATTCAAATGGCTCATAGTTGACAAACAATCTGGATTCCAGATCTGATTCAAGGTGGTTAACTGTTTCAATTAATAACCGTTTCACCTCATTAACATCTGGAGTAATTTTCCAAGAACTTGGAGACGATCCAATTTTGAAGGACTCCATGAATTCTTTAGTTATATACATTGGTAATCCGCTGCGCATATACATATGCCGCTGTTGAGAAGTGATACAATGACCAATTTGCCAAATAATATTGTTGTTAAAACCCTCGGGAATTTTAAATAATATTTCGTAATTACTTGTTTCCATTAATTGGAATAGCCTAGTCCTGCTTGCTCTTAAAATTTCACATTCAAAACGTTCATTAATCATTTAAGTTTGTTTAATTTCTTTGCAACGGAAGAAGCCGTAATGTTCTCTAAAGTAACCTTTCAACATTAAAGTTCAAAATTATCTCATTTTAGAAATCTACGTACAAGGATATATTGATTCAACTGTTTATGATAAGCTTTCACAAAGCCGAGCAACCCTATTTTAATAGAATACTGTTCGAAAGTAATAGGCAATATGAATACTTAGGCGTTTTGTGTTCTATCAAAAAGGGTGTTTTTCAGAAAATGGTCGATAAAGCTCAAATTAGTACTGCTATATAAATTTGACAGATAAAAGGCGAAGACAGCTTTTCTAACAATGTCAAGTTTTTGGTTCAATTTCAGACCGATCAAGCTAACAAAAAGGAAAAGTAGACTTATATACCGCGAAAATTTTATCATTTTATAAAACCTTTCACTTTCAAATCTTGAATTACGGGCTCAATAAGCCGTAAATAGCTTTCTAAATGTTGATAGTTTTCCTGCTGAACGGACAAAGCCTCTGAGAAATCAGGGGCTTGTTGTTTGATCCAATTATTTCAGATTCAATTCGCAATAGAAGGTTGCTCCGTTGCCATATTCGCTTTCGGACCAAATTCTGCCGCCGTGCCTTTTAATTACTTCAGATGATAAATATAAGCCAATTCCAAACCCCGAAATGTGGCGGTTTTCTTTGTTTTCTACCCGGAAGTAGCGATCGAAAAGTTTATCCAACTCGTGTGCCTGGATGCCCATGCCGCTATCTTGTATGCTAATAAGCACTTTATCACCGTTTAGCCGGCAACCGATCTTTACTTCGGTAGCTTTGGGTGAATATTTAACCGCATTGCTAAGCAGATTAGATAGCACCGTACCCAGTTTATCTCTATCGGCGTTAATAACTATCGGGGCGCCTGCATTAAACTTAAATTGATGAGATGTGGTGCTTAGCTGCGTTTCCTCAATTATTTCTTCTATGAGTTCAATCAAGTCAAAGTCTGTTTTGTTCAGATGGATCTTGCCCGATTCTAAGCGGGATACGTTCAGAAAACCGTTAATAAGGCTGTTCATTTTCTTAACCTGATTAATGATCTTGCCAACTGTAGCTTTATTGGCATCATCACCATTGCGTTCGGCTTTCATTTGCATCATTTGCGCATAGCCGCTTAAAGATGTTAATGGTGTTTTAAGCTCGTGGCTTACCATGCCGATGAAATCGTTTTTGCGCAGGTCGTCTTCCTTCTTTTCAGTTATATCAAGTATAGTTCCAATTACGCCGGTAACCTCTCCCTGATCGTTCATTTCTACGTTCCCTGTGGTATTGAGCCATTTGTGTTTGTCGCTATTTTTAGGAATGATTTGGTAATCTTCATTAAAGCCGCCTTTTATAGCAACCGCATGCTCTATACTTTGCAACACGCGGTCTTTATGACCGGGGATGATCAGTTCCGCAGCAGCAGAATATTTCAGATCCTCATCCGGAGAAAACCCATGAATGATGCGGGCAGTATCAGAAACAATAATATCATCAGTAGTTAAGTTTGCGCGCCAGATACCCATTTTTGCTGCATCTACCGCCAGCCTTAAGGTATCTGTAGCCTTTTCAAGCTCAATACGCGATGCCACCTGCTCGGTTACATCTGCCGCAACCGCCATCATTCCGTTTATGCGGCCTTCGTCATCCCGCAAAGCTTCTACCGTAAGATTTATATAAACTGTTTCTTCTTTGCCATAGCGCAGCAATTGCACCCCTATCTCACCAGACATAAACCTTTCTCCTGTTTGATAAACATTGTCCATCACCTGGCGAAATCCCTGGCTTTCCAATTCAGGCACAGCATCAAAAAGGCTTTTATTAAAAGTATCTTCTGTACTACGGCCCCAATACTTCAGCATGCGTTGGTTGGCAAGCTCTATAATATGCCCGGCACCACGGTAGATAGCTATAGCCACTGGCGCATCTGTAAACAGGTTGCGCAAATGTGTTTCGGCCTGCCCGCGGGCTTTGGATATTTTTATTTGTGCCCTTATCTTAGTGAGTAGTTCCGCTGCCGAAAATGGTTTTACCAGGTAATCATCCGCACCGGCCTCCAGGCCGTCAATACGCGCTTCCTCTCCGGCACGTGCCGAAAGAAATATCACCGGTAACCTAAACGTTGCGCTATTCAGCCTTATCCCCTGCAACATTGTTTTGCCATCCATTACGGGCATCATCATATCGCTTAACACCAGGTCGGGATGAATTTTAGGTAATTTATCAAGCGCGTCTTTTCCGTTAATAGCCGTATATATGGTAAAGAAAGGATCCAGCAGGCGGATGAGATATTCCCGCATATCCTTATTATCATCTACAACAAGTATCCGGGTTTCCTTACTTTTTGCCTGGTCGTCACCAATTGCAACATCACCGGCTGTTTCGGCATTGATGCCTTGTTGCGAGGTTTCATCTAACAAGCTAAAGGCTTCTTTAATAAAGGCCCCTTTTAACGCGCTCGAATCGGAATTTTGTGTATCCTTTAAAATATGTTCCTGAGGCAAATGCGCATGGCCGGTTGGTATTTTAATGGTAAAGGTACTGCCTGCTCCCTCTATGCTCTCTACAGCAATAGTACCGCCATGTAAATGTACCAGTTCATGCACCAGCGATAAGCCTATTCCGGTACCTTCATGCGTTCGGCCGGCCGAGTTTTGCACCCGGTGAAACCGCTCAAACATATGTGGTAACTCCGAAGCAGGAATCCCTACGCCGGTATCTCTTACCTCTAAAACAGCTTCATTCCCTCTTTGACTGAGAGTAACTGTTATGGTGCCTTTAAGCGTATACTTAAAAGCGTTTGACAGCAGGTTGAGCACTATTTTTTCCCACATTTGCCTGTCTACAAATATTTGAGAAAGAATAGGTGGGCAGTTTACCAGAAGCTCCATTTCTGCTTTTTCAATAATTGAGCGGAAACTACTGGCCAAATCAATGGTAAGTTCTGCCAAATCAAGCGGCTGGTAGGCAGCTTGTACGCGCCCGGCTTCTACCCTGCTATAATCTAAAAGATTGTTTACCAGTTTTAATAATCTTAGCGCGTTGCGATGGGCGGCATCTACCGATCCTTTAATATCAACCGCTATATTTTCGCGGGCAAGCAAGTCTTCCAACGGGCCAAGCATTAATGTTAATGGTGTACGAAACTCGTGACTAACGTTGCTGAAAAACGCGGTTTTAGACCTATCTATAGCGGCCAGCGCTTCGGCACGTTTTTGTTCCTGCTCGTAAGCATAAACGTTAGATACCGCTGTATTATAGGTATTGCCTAACAGATCGTAAAAAGCTAGGTAATCTTCATCCAATGCCCGGCGCGAACTTACACCTGCAACCAAAAAGCCAAATGGCTCGTCCTGTCCGGAAATGTGGATGGGCAGCAGTACTGCCGTATGCGGGGTTTCCGGGTATGGAGCACAGGCAAAATCGCCAAAACGTTCCTGCAAATCATTAATAATAACGGCACCTTTGGCATCCGTCATTCCGGCAAAGGGCCAAATATTATCTGTAAGTTGGCCAACGGTAATTTGTGCAATTGCTAATTGCGGTGCATTAGTAACCCCGGCAGCACTTAATAAATTAGCCTGCCCGGTACCGGCATCGTATTGATATAATAATACAAAAGGCAAATCATTTAAAAACTCGGGGTATTTGCCTTCTGTTTCTAAGCCAATTTCTTCTACACTTTTGGCTTTGCCAATAGCAGCGCCTAAATCGCGCAGCACCTGTGTGCGGCGGGCGCTCAGCATTTTATCTGTTGTTTCTGTTATAGGGTGGAAAATACCGCCAACACCGCCAGATTCATCACGTATAGGCGCGAAGGAAAACGTCATAAAAGCTTCCTCTAGGTACCCGTAACGCTGCAAAAACATTTGCTGATCTTTGATATAGGTACCCTCGCCCTGCTGCCCCCGGGTAAATTTATCGCCAACCACCTCCAATGCAGATTCCCAGCAGATGCGGAAGTTCATGCCCATAGATTGCGGGTGCATTGCACCGCAAATTGGGCGGTAGCTATCGTTATAAATCTGTATAGTTTCGGGCCCCCAGGCTATTAGTATGGGGAAGGTGGAAGAAAGGCAAAGGCTAACCGAGGTTCGCAAACTTTGCGGCCAGGTTTCAATAGGGCCAAGCGCAGTTTCAGACCAGTCCATAGAACGGATAAGCGCTCCCATTTCGCCTCCGCCGGAAAGAAATTGTTCAGTAGATTCGGTATTTGCCAGGGTCATTTACTAATTGTAATTACAGGGGTAAAGATAAATTATTTGCCGGTTACTTTCGTGGCCCTTAACCAATACACGTTGTAAGCAGGCAACTTTACGCCAGCGGCAAGCTAAAGTAAAAAGTAGCCCCTTTACCCAGCTCGCTCTTCACCCATATAACACCATCGTGGCGGCGGACTATCTCTTCACTCAGATACAAACCTATGCCAAAGCCGGAAATATGGCGGGTATGGTCGGCCTGTACGCGGTAAAAGCGTTCGAACAGTTTTGGCTGGTCGGCTTGTGGGATACCCATGCCTTCGTCGCGTACGCTAACCAGGGCGCCGTTTGCGGTTATTTCTAAATTTACATCTATAGAGGTTCCTTTGGGCGAGTATTTTACAGCATTGCTGAGCAGGTTAGAAACAACGGAGCCTATCTTATCCCTATCGGCATTAACCATAACTGTATTAGCGTTATTAAAATTAATACGGTGGCTGCTCATGGTTAATTCGGTATCATGGATGATGTTTTGCAGCAAATCACCCAGGTTCAGCTCTTCTTTATCTATCTGGATCTGGCTGGATTCTAACCGGGAGATGTTGAGGAAGCCGTTGATCATACCGGCCATTTTACGGGCCTGGATGTTTGCCTTTTCCATTGCGCCCGATAAAAAGGCATCTTCGGTAGTGCGTAATTTAAGATTAGCCGCCTGGATAAGGGCGGTTAACGAGGTAAGCGGCGTTTTCAACTCATGGCTTACCATACCAATGAAATCATTTTTGCGCTGCTCGTCACGCTTTTTCTCCGAGATATCCCTAACAATCTTGGATACGCCGATAATCTCGCCCTGCTTGTTCTTCACCGGCGAAATGGTCAAAGAAACATCCAACTGTTTACCCGCTTTGGTAAGGCGTAAAGTTTCAAAATGCTCTACCCGCTCGCCCGACCGGATGCGGGCAATAATGCGCGGCTCTTCGTCCTGCCTGTCTTGCGGTAACAGTTTCAGGATGGGCTGACCAATCATTTCTGCTTCCGGGTAACCAAATAGCCGCTCGGCAGAATGGTTCCAGCTGGTAATAATACCGTCGAGCGTTTTGCTGATAATGGCATCATCAGATGATTCTACAATAGCAGCCAGTTTAGCGCTGCGCTCCTCTGCCTGTTTAATATCAGAAATATCCAGTGCGATAACCAGGCCGGCGTACACCTCGCCCCTTTCATCCCTCAGCGGCACAAAATCTATACGGAAGTAATTGCCGTTGGCTACCTTACGCTCTACGGTAAACTGCTCACCTGCCGATAGGCGATCATATAAATGGCTTACTTCTGCAAAACGTTTGGGGTCTACAATCTCGCTCAGGTGCCTGCCTGCAAAATCCGGGCTATCGAAACCCATTTCTTTCATCTGGTCGCCTTCCATAGCAATAAGTCGCTGATCCTTATCCAAAACAATAATGAGCGATTTCGGGATATTGATGGCAATGGATTTAAAAAGCGCTTCACTTTTTTGCAACTCATCCCTGTTTTTTGCAAGTTCTTCGTTACTTGCATGCATTTCTTCGTTGGCAGAAGCCAGTTCTTCGTTAATAGCCGTTAATTCTTCATTAAGTGCTTGCGTTTCTTCTTCACTTTCCTGCAAATCTCGGGTGCGTTGCTTTACCCGCTCCTCCAACGACCTGTTTAAACCAGCCAGTTCATCCTTAGCTTCTTCCAATTCATCATTGATGGCTATCAATTCTTCGTTACCGGCGGCAAGTTCTTCATTAAAGGCAGCGGTTTCCTGTTCCTTTACAGCCAGCGCAGTTTGCAGGCGTTCTTTCTCTCGCGCATCGCGTATAATGCTGAAGTATGAGAACAACGTAATAGCCACCGCCAGTGCTATAGCCAACAAAATAAAAGGCGGCGCAAAGCGGATGTAACTGTTAAGCCTGGCAGTACGGAGATTTAATAATTCACGCTCATCATTTTCTGCTTTATGTACAGCATTGCGCAATGCGTCCATTGCAGCTTTGCCATCGTTTAAGTCGGCAGAGGTGGCCGCTCCTCCCCTTTGCTTTTTTTCGATAACCGCCTTCAGAATATTTAAGCGGTTTATTAGTATGGTTTTTAATGCGGTAAGGTTACGCTGCTGCGAGGGGTTATCAGCAGTAAGCGCTTTAACTTCATCAATCAGGCCGCTGGCTTTTTCATACGCGCCGTTATACGGTTCAAGAAAGCTTTTATTACCGGTAAGCAAGTATCCACGCTGCCCGGTTTCGGCATCCGTCATTACAGATAATGTGTTTTCCAGCTTGCTGATAACCACGTTGCTGTGTGTTACCGCCTCATTGCTTGAGAGCATGTTAGACAGCGTGACAGAAGAAAGCACACCAACAATTACTATAATGAGTATAGCAGAGCCATAGCCGATCTGTAAATTACGGTTTAAATTTAGTTTCATACGATAGCAGCAGATATTCCTGTAAGGGGTGGGGTTAAAGATATGCTTTTGCTTAAACAGCTGCAAATAAGTAAAAAGTGCTACCTTGCCTACCAGTTACAATATGATGATTTGCGCCCTCACGGCAAACGCTTTCAGTTAACTTTACGCCGCTGTACAATCGTAAAATAGCGGTATATCGCAAGTTGTAAAATGATGCATTTTCGCTAAATAGTTAATAAACAATTAGTTAATAGGTGGCACATTATTAGTAAAGTATTATTCATCTATCAATATGAATAATTGATGTAATAGTTAAAATATTTACGAACAACATTAAACTAAATCGACATGAAAATTACAGTAAAAGACGGAACCGAAATTTATTACAAAGATTGGGGTACAGGGCAACCAATCGTATTTCACCACGGGTGGCCATTATCAAGCGACGACTGGGACGCGCAAATGATGTTTTTCTTAGAAAAAGGCTATAGGGTAATAGCCCACGACCGCAGGGGCCACGGCAGATCTACCCAAACTTCTACCGGCCACGATATGGATACTTATGTTGATGATGCAAATGAACTTTATGAGTTTTTAGGTTTGCAGAATGCCATACATATTGGCCACTCAACCGGTGGCGGCGAGGTTATCCGTTATGTTGCAAAATATGGCAAAGGTAAAGTAGCCAAAGCAGTACTGATAAGCGCGGTTACTCCACTGATGCTGCAAACCGAAAACAACCCGGATGGCATCCCGATGGCTATATTTGATGAGATTCGCCAGGGAACTGCTACAAGCAGGCCACAATATTTTCAGGATTTCACCATCCCTTTTTACGGGTTTAACCGCGAAGGGGCAAAAGTTTCACAAGGTATAAGGGACAACTGGTGGCGCCAGGGTATGATGGGCAGCGTTCTGGCTCATACCAAGGGCATCGCGGCGTTCTCTGAAACAGATTTCACCGAAGATCTGAAAAGTGTTGAGATCCCGGTATTAGTATTACATGGTGAAGACGATCAGATCGTACCCTTCCCTATCTCGGGTGCAAAATCGGTTAAACTGTTACCAAACGGCAAACTTATCTCTTACCCTGGTTTCCCTCACGGCATGCCAACTACCGAAGCTGCTACGATCAATGCAGATCTGCTGGCTTTCATCCAGTCATAAATTACAACGTAATTAAGCAATACAGAAGGGTTGCCGCATTGTGGCAACCCTTTATTTTTTTAATGCTTTCTGCGCTTGTTTAGTTGTAAGCAGGGTTAGCTTCATCCATACGGGTGTTTCGGGGTTGCCGGCTTTATCAACCTTTACCGCGGTAATTCTATCTATTAGTTCCACTCCTTTTACTATTTCGCCAAAAATGGTGTAATGCTGGTCGAGGTGCGGGGTGCCGCCAACTGTGCGGTAGGTTTCGCGCTGCTCTGCTGTGAAGTGATTGTTGTATTTTTTTTCGATAACATCCAATTGTTCATTGGTGAATGGCCTTCCATCTACAATATAAAATTGTGTAGTGAAGGATGATTGCCCCGGATTATCATCGCGGCCCATAGCAACTACTCCTTTACGGTGATACAAGCCCGCAACAAATTCCGGTGCAATCCAATGCTGTTCGGGTTTCAATGCCCTGCCCTTCTCGTATAAAGAATCCTGATCACCACCCTGGATAACAAAGTTCTTAAGGATGCGGTTAAAAGTAGTGGCATCAAAATAATGGCTTTTTACCAGCTTGATAAAGTTATCCCGGTGAACAGGTGTTTGATTATATAGTTTAATAATGCACCAGCCCTGCGGTGTTTCTAATTTAACATACCGGTTTTTTTGCTGCCCGGATGAACTTACCCACAGGCATAACATCGCTGCAAACAGCAGTAGCGATCTTTTCAAGTTGATAGATTTTATTTTCATAATTTATATAAAACTACGTTATGATGTGTTTTTAAATATGCTGCAGCATTACCTAAATTCAAATTTAAGATATAATTGTAACAAAAAAGTTTCATTTCCTTTCAGTTAAAGCTAAGCAGGCTTAATTACAATTAATAAAATACGTTTAATGCATTTATTTAATATGCCTTACATGCCTAATTATACAGTAATTTATATTTATTTTTCTTACAATATCAATTCCTCATACCTTCATTTTTTCATCCATTTTTCATGTTAGTTTATAATTAAAACACGTTGAATTAGAGCATTCATTACTTGCTTAATATTATTCAATTTTACGGTTGGGGTTTAAGTTTCGAGTAATTTTTATTTTATTTGCGCTTTTAATTAGAATTAGTCTAAATTAACGTGTACAGATTTCTACTACTCTTACTTTTGTCGCCTGTTTGTTTTGCCCAATCTTTTACTAAACTGAATGGTGTAGTAAAAGATGCTCAAAATAAACCAATAGAATTTGCAAATATATTTGTTGTAGAAACCAATTCAACTACCTACACTAACGCAAAGGGAGAGTTCAATATCTCCCAAAGGCAATTAGATAATGGCTCTGTTACCTTGCGAATTTCTTTTGTAGGCAAGCAAACCATCACACAAACCATCACCAAAAACGACCTGAATAAGCCCTTGTTAATAGTATTACAAGACCTTAGCTTAACCCTGAAAGAGGTAGTTGTAACCGCTCAGCGTAAAAGAAGCGAGATCTCTAACTCTGCTATTAATTTCGACAGGCAGGCTATCGAACAGATCCAGGCTTATAGTTTGGCTGATGTGCTGAACAACCTGCCCGGTAAAAAAATGTCGGCGCCAGATCTGCAATACAGGCAAAATATCACCCTGCGTTCTGCAGCAGCTACTAATGATAAAGTACAGGAGGCCGTTAACTCGTTAGGGGTAGCTATATATGTAGATGGTTTCAGGCAGGCTAATGATGCCAATATGCAAAACCGTAACGTGGGTTTGCAAGGCATGATCGGCTCTGCCATTAATAACCATAAAGACCCTTTTGAACTTAACCCTACCTATGATACCCCATTCAGCGGTATAGATATCCGCAGTATCCCTGCCGATAATATAGAAAGCATTGAGGTAGTATCGGGTGTAGCATCAGCCAAATACGGTGAAATAACCGATGGTGCCATTATTATAAACCGCATGGCAGGTAAAACACCCTACCAGTTTAGTATGCGGCTAAACGGAAGTTCTACCAATTATTCCCTGTCAAAGGGTATTGCACTTGGGCCTAAAGCCGGCGCGTTAAATATCAGCCTGAATTATCTTAACAGCGTACAGGACCCGCGCAACAGTTTAAAAAATTACAGGCGCACAAACGCCGGCCTGATGTGGACAACCAACCTTTCGAGCAATTTCCGCAACACCTTATCAGTGGATTATGCTTATAAAAACGATAACGCCGCTGTAGACCCAGATGATGGCACCGAGCAATCCACCATCTCGTTAGATCGTAAAATATCTGTAACCAACAGAAGCACTTTAAAACTTCAAAGTAAATATTTGAACAGCATAACCCTGGGTGTGAATTTTGATAAAGGATACAGCAACAGCTACAACCAGTTTTATGTGAACAGAGCTGTTATGCCGGTGGCTGATAAAGATACAACCGGTATTTACGAAGGCTACTACATCCCCGGCAACTACTTAGCCATAGATCATATTATTGGTAAGCCCTACAACTTTGGCACTAACCTGGATCTGGGCAATAACTTCAAAACAGGCAAGGTATCACACACACTGTCTTTGGGTATGAGTTTTTATACCGCAGGGAATAACGGCCAGGGAATTATTGCCGATCCAAACTTTCCGGCAAGGGGCACAACTGGTTCTAAAAGCGAGCGGCCTTACAATTTTGATCTGCAGCGTACTATCCTAAACACCGGATTTTATCTGCAGGATCAGGCCAAGTACATGCTCTTCGGGCACATGGCTACAGCCAATGCCGGGATCCGGTACGATCTGCAAAATGGCTTCCCAAGCGTGCAGCCACGTATAAACACCACTTATGAACTATCTGATAAATGGTCGCTAAGGGCCGCCTACGGTATCTCTACCAAAGCTCCGGGTATGGCGCAGCGCTATCCCGCCCCTACTTATTTTGATATCCCGCTTATTAATATTTACAACGGGTACGTTAATGAGAGTTTATTTATGGTGTACACCCAAAAGATCCAGCATGATAACACCGATCTCAAACCATCGCGTTCCACACAACTGGAGTTGGGGGTTACTGCCGATTATCATTTCTTCAATACATCGCTATACGGCTATGTAAAACGCAACCGCGATGGGTTTAACACCGCAACCAATTACCTTACAGTTAGCCTGCCTGTGTACACCTATACCGCATTACCCGGCCAAAAGCCAACTTACCAGGCTACGCCGGGGCAATATAAATTGTACTCGGGTTTAAGTGATAACGTTATTGGCAACAACGCCCAGTCAGACAATTACGGCGTAGAGTGGTTTTTAAGCACAAAGAAAATAGAAGCTATTCAAACTTCATTTAATATGAATACTTCTGTTAGCTACAGCCGCTCTAACAACGTTGGCTTTAGTATTACCGAGGCTGATGTAAGCTATCGTGAAGCTAACCGCACAGCATGGTACGGTATTTACCCGGCAACAAAATCAGCTAACTTATATATAACCACTAAACTAAGCACCGATACACACATCCCCAAACTGGGTTTTGTAGTTACTGTACTGGCAGATATTTACTGGAAAAACAAGCAGCAGGTGCTTGGCCGCAGCGCCGAGCCGGTTGCCTACCTGGATCGTTACGGCAACTACTTCCCTATTACGCAATTTGACCCTAATAACGTAGATTATGGTTACCTGGCCCTGTCGCCCCAAAAAGCAAATACCACCCAAATGCCGCCATTTGTATATGGTAACCTGAGCCTTCGCCTGGCCAAAGAGATTAAAAAGCAAATAAGGTTTGCGGTGTATGCCTACAACTTTTTAAACATTATACCACAATATTACAACACAACAACAGCATCCTTCTCTACTTATAATAACCCGGTAAATGTTGGGGGAGAAATATCCATTAAATTCTAATTAATAAATTCAAAAACAGATATGAAAAAGACCATTTACTTTTTATTTGCAATGTTGATACTGGCCACAGCTGCCTGTAAAAAAGATAACGTACCAGACACTAATAACGATGTTAAACCGGTTACCATAAGTGTTAAGCTAAGCTATGAGGCAGAGAACACCGCGCTTGCCCTGAGCCTGGAAAAAACAGAGGTAAAAATAACAAATCTTACCACTACGCAATCGTACACCGCAAGCTCAAATGCCGATGGTGTGGCTACATTTACAGCCATTGCACCGGGTAATTATGATGTAAGCGCAGTACAAACCATTGCTGCCGAAGATTATAATACAAAAGCAGGCACCAACGTAACCGATGCTGTTATATTTAACGGTACGCTTAGCCGCCAAGCCCTTACACAGGATGGGCAGCTTGCTGTTACCTTAAAAACCGGCCGCATTGGCGACCTGGTTATTAAACAGATTTACTACTCAGGTTCGAGCGCGGCTAACGGCGCAGTGTTCCGCGACCAGTTTGTAGAGATCTACAACAACTCTAACCAAACCCTGTATGCAGATAGCCTGTATTTTGGCCAGGTAATAAACACTGCTACCGCATTAAACAAAATAGATTTTTCTAAAGGGTTTTACCAAAGCGGCGGCCAGTACGACTGGTCTAAATCTATTGGCATGAACACCACTAATGCCAACACAGGTTACATATATACTTCGGCCTTATTTATGATACCAGGCACTGGTACACAACACCCTATTTTGCCGGGTACCAGCATTATTATAGCTGCAACAGCACTTAACCACAAATCGCCATACACAGGTGCCGATGGTAAAGCGATATCTGTTAAAGACCCAACACTTACTATCGACCTGAGCGCAGCTGATTTTGAAGTTTATCTGGGTGACCAGAACGGCATTAACCCGTTGGCATCAGATGTAGATAACCCGGCTGTTCCAAACCTTACCGTTATTGACAGAGGTGCAAACCGCGACCTTGTTTTAGATGCTTTGGGCCGTGACGGACTGATCATCTTCAAAAGTAAGGTTGATCCTAAAACATGGGGTAAATTCCCAACACCAGAGGTTACCCAAATTATATCAACTACAAAAACCTACATACAGGTGCCGGTTAACCTTATTACTGATGGCGTTGGCTTAAACACCACTGTAGTTGCCAACAGGATACCTAAATATATGGTTGATGCAATTGATGCAGGTGAAACTTATACCACCGGCGGTTCATACTCTTCACAATCGGTTGTGCGCAAAACCAACAAAACTGTTAGCGGCCGTATAGTTCTTAAAGACAGTAACAACTCTGCAAATGATTTTGGCACACTTACCAAATCTGATCCTTCAAAGTCGGCTACTTCATTTATTAATTAATCTTAATGAGGCATATTGCTATTATAATTTTAATGCTAACCGTATCTGCCGGGGCTTTTGCACAACAGCAAAACCCGGCAGATACGGTTTATCTGTTCTCGCAGAACGCCCGCCAGCTTCAGGAAGCGCAGCAAAACGCGGCAGCGTTAATTACCACCCAGTATAATGATGTGAGTACCCTATCGCTTGCTTACAACCTGCAGAACGGGCATTTCCGCACTGCGCAAACAGCAGAAAAAGGGCGGGATATTTCATTTAAATCAAGCGGCATAAGTACGCTTGGCCGTTTTAAGGTTGCCGGGTATTTTAATTTTGTGCGCACCTGGCAGGATAGCCTGGCATGGACAATGCAAGGTTACACCGACGAGGTTACCCCTTACTATTTTGCAGCGGGGAAAGCAGGCAAGTACGACCGCCTTAACTACAACTTTGGCGGCCTGATGAGCTACAGTTTAATTAAAGATAAGCTGTACCTGGCAACAGGTGCTACTTATCTGTACAATACTGCATCGCGCTCGGTAGACCCGCGCCCCTCGGTGCAAACCTTTCAACTTAATTTAACCCCGCAAATTTTGTATAAAATAGGCAAACAGGTTTTTGGCGCAGCACTTAATCTGGGTTATGGTAAAGAACAAAATACCGTAGCTTATCGCAATATAGATTATGCCGGGGGCACAATTTATGAGGATAGAATAAATTATCTGGTAATGGGTTACGGCCAAACCACACCTTATGGAGCTGGCAGCTTCAGGCGTAAAAACAATATAAGTGGCTTTGGAATCAATTATGCTTATAATGATACTAATGCTTACCTAAGTACTGCTTTAAATTACACACACAATTACCAGGATAATTTTATCTCTCTGGATGCTTCAACAGACAAGAACCGCTTTGGTATTTTAAGGCTTAACAGTTATTCTGGTAAGGTTTTAACCGGTGTTAAACGCGGCGCATACCAGCACCAGTTTCAAGTACTAGTTCTTTGGCAAAAAGGGCACGATAACAACTACTCCGAAGTTAAGGGCCTTAGTAACTATAAATATAGCCATCAAAACGTTAGCTTTAACTACTCTATATTAAAAGTATCTGCATCCGCTAAAAAAACAGAACTTGGCTTAAATATTATTTACGATAATGTAAATAAAAAAGATCTTGGCTCTAATATCTCTTCTACGTTTGGTTATGTGCAGCCGGGCTTAAACGGCACCTTATACAGTTCTTTTAAAAATAACAGCAGGCTGGCGGTATCGTTATCTCCGGGCGTGCGTTTACCCATACGCAACAAGGCTAAAGTGCCGGTTACCACTAATGTTTTTGCCAATAACATCATCTATCCCGATCTTACCTACTGGTCGTCAACAGCCGGTGTGCTGGGTTTTAATGTCAGGTATATCACTCCGCGTATTTTAAAAAATGTAAATAGCGGTATCAGCTTTAATGCTAATTATATCAATGCGTTATCACTGGGTACTAACTATCAAACCGGCAAGTTTATCCCCGGAAAGCAACGGATAGACCTTACATTGAGTTTTGATATGTATTTTTGATGCGCATGAAACGGGTATTTATTATTGTAGCTCTCTTTTTACTGGTTATAACACAACAATCTTTTTACAGCTTTAAAGCGGGTACGGCCGGCATCCCGGCAGATTCGTTACGTGAACTGTATAATAAGCCACCGGCTAACTGGCCAAAGCCCACCATAGATAGCGGCGTAAAATGGCAGGAACTTGGCCTATTGCCAAAATCCCCCATCAGCGAGCGGGATGAACCTACCAAAAACATGGTAGCATTGGGTAAGGTATTGTTTTACGATCCCCGGCTCTCCGGTTCTAACCAGATCTCCTGCATCAGTTGCCATTCACCGGATATGAACTGGGCCGATGGCAGGCAGGTATCTTTAGGGCACAATCAGGCTGCAAACTCGCGCAACGCACCTTCGCTGGAGAATGTTTGGTACCTTAAACATTTATTTTGGGATGGCCGCGCAAGCAGCCTCGAAGAGCAGTTGTTAGGCCCTATCTCTTCTGACATTGAAATGAACCAGGATTTAAAAGCCCTGCCTGCAAAGCTGTCTGCCATTAAAGGTTACCTGGCCTTGTTTACATCGGCCTATGGCGATAAAAAAATTACACAGCAGCGCATAGCAAAGGCTTTGGCAACTTATCAGCTTACCTTTACCAGCCGTAAAAGCGATTTTGATTACTTTTTAGAAGGCAATACCAAACGCCTTACCGATCAGCAGATCTATGGGCTGCATTTGTTCCGCACAAAAGGCCGTTGCATGAATTGCCATAACGGTGCGCTGTTTACTGATGATGATTTCCATAACGTGGGCCTAACCTATTACAAACGCGCCAAATACGAAGACCTTGGCCGTTATAATGTAACCAGGAAGGCGGAAGATGTAGGTAAGTTTAAAACCCCGGGCCTGCGTAATGTTTTACGTACCAGGCCATGGTTTCATAACGGTTTGTTTGATAATATTGAAGGCGTGATGAACATGTACAGCAACGGCATGCCGCAGCCCAAACAAAAGCCGGAAGAAATGAATGACCCGCTTTTCCCAAAAACAGACCCGCATATTAAAAGGCTTAATTTAACTAAAGACGAAAAGGAAGCCATAATAGCCTTTTTTGGCGCTATAACTACCGAGCCCTGGCGAATTAAAGCGCCGGAGTTGCCACAGTAGTCCAAATTTCAAATAACATATGCTAAAGGCTCCCATCTTATGGGGCCTTTTTTATGCTATAATTGCCTTTATAAACCCTGTGAAATAAGTTTCTGTAATTTTATTTGCTTCGCTTTAAGGCTGATATAAAATTGTGTGCAATTATCTTTAAAAACAAGTTGACAGCTGTAGCCTTAAGTTATATATTTGCCCCACGAATTTGATGAACGACATCAGATTATGCGAAAGTAGCTCAGTTGGTAGAGCACGACCTTGCCAAGGTCGGGGTCGCGAGTTCGAATCTCGTCTTTCGCTCAAAAGCCTCTCTGTGATAAACAGAGAGGCTTTTTCATTTTATTCATTTTTGAGTAATGCCTATATTTTACGCTGTGTAAGTAACTTTATTGGCAGGTAAGCGTAAAAAGTACTTTTACTTTTTATAAAAGTATTCTACCTTAATAAAAAAATAAATAACCTATGCTTTACTTATTAGCCGCAATTGCTGTTGTATTTTTTATCGCCCACGTGGCCCTGCTGCTTGCTTCCTTCAATGGGGGTAAATTCGCTACCAGGCGCTACTTTTATTCGCACCTAACCTTGTGGGTTACCGGGGCAATTATTTTTGTACTGGCCCTGCTTTACAGCGGTACAGAAAAATCACTGTTCCTTGATTATTTCGACACAGGTTTTAAACGCGTCATGATCCTGGTTGTAACCCTGGCCTTGTCGCTTGTTGCACACAGCATAGTAACCTTACTGGTGTTACCCGCCATCAGGAAAAACAACAGCAGCGTTTAACAAAGTTTTAAAAACGTTTATTATCCCTGCCTAAACAAATGGGATTGATTTACTATGCCGCTTCTTTACGGCTATTTAACAGTTCGGATGCATCGGCTTCGAGGATAGAGCAAATATCAAAAAAACGGGCAAGGGTTAGCTTGGTATAACCGAGTTCTATTTTGCTGTAAGCGTTTTGAGATATATTGAGTTTGTAGGCCAGGTATTCCTGTGTGTAATTTAATTTTTCGCGTATCTGGCGAATGTTATCAGATATGCTCTGCATGTTAAAATTATTACCTCTTTTCATGACAAATTAATTGGTTTAATACAATTAACGTAATAAATTCTACCGCGGTTTTTTACCCGGCGCTTATTAATCAGCACATTAAAAATTAGTAGTAATCTTAACAGGAATGATTTAAACCAATGGCTGTTGCTGATGTATAGCAACAACGTAAGGCGTTAGCAAAACCACATCATGGTTTTTATGCGGGGGGATAGCCAGAAAATCACCGGCATTTAAGGTATGGTCGGTACCGTCTATAGTACAGCAACAGCTGCCTTTTAAAATAAAGAAGCTTTCTACCAGATCGTTATGCACCTCATCCGGGATATTTACTTTGGAAATCACCAGGGCCTGTATAACTTCTTCATCGTGCCGCAATAACTGAGAAAAGAAAACCTCTGCCGGCTCATCCGGAATAAGGTAGGCATAGGCCCTTAACCATTCTTTATAGTCAGAAAATTCATCGGCAATCGGCGGGTGGTTTATATCAAATACATCCTGCGTAAATAAGCTATCGAGCAAACGCTCCCGGTTGCCCTCGGCAGGACTAATAGCAGATTGCATGGCCATTTTCTCCAGCGAAAGCTCAATAAGTTTAAGCTCCATGCTCACTTCCGGGTAAAGGCTGCACATCTGCAAAACAAAGGTTTGTTCGCTCGCATCCAGTAAGCCCAAACAATAAGCTTCGAGGTTTCCGCTTTCGATAAATTCTTTACCGGTCATTAATTAAGTATAAACTATTAAGTAATGCAAATATACCAATTTAAATAATTGGTATTCAATACTTTTTATAGATTATGCAGAGCGTTTTAGAGTACACCTAATTAATTTATAAGATATTTTGGCGGGCGTGTGATAAGCACACCTTTTAGTGCCATATTTAGAGTTAATTATTCTCATTACTACCCGTTTAAGTAACTAATAACTCTGGCAATATTTAATCAAAATATACACTAAGTATTGTCATTTCGACAGCAGTAAATAAATTTATTAACCGTAACACAGACAGCATTTTGTTTGAGTAAACATTTACCGCAATAATTTGCAATAAATAAGGTAATAAGAAATCCTAAAAAATCAGCTCGCCTCGGCAAGCTTTTCGTTCTCCAGGATGTTCAGCAAGGCTTTCTCGGCAATATTCAGTTCGGATGAATTAACATCTTTCTTTTCATCCAGTTCGGATATATATTTAAAGATGGTACCCTCCTCGTAGCTTTTTATTACGGTTGGGTGTACGTAGTATTTTTTGCAAACGGTGCGGGTATTGCCTAAATTAATAGCCACTTCATCCAATACGCTTATGATTTTTTTGCGGCATTCAGTAATATTATCAAACTCGCCGGCCTCTTTAAAGGCATATAAGGCGCTTACGCTACCCGCCCAGGTACGGAAGTCCTTCGCGGTAAAATCTTCCCCGGTAATGTCTTTTAAATAGGTATTGATATCGCCAGATCCAACGGTGCAGCGCGTGCCGTCCTCATTATAATATTGAAACAGCTCTTTCCCGGGTATATCGCGGCATTGCTTCACCAGTTTGGCAAGTCTTTTACTTTGCAGCGCTACTTTATGGAAAACACCCTTTTTACCCTTAAACTCAAAGTTTATTTTAGAGCCTTCTATCTTTACATGCTTATCCATCAGCGTAGTTAAGCCAAACGATCCGTACAATTTCTTATAAGACTCGTTCCCTACCCTGATGCTGGTTAATTCCATCAGGCGTACCACCAGGGCCACTACCTTTTCGTGGCCGAGGTTACGGCGAGCCAGGTCGTGGTCTACCTGCTGGCGAATGGCTGGCAAATGCGCGGCAAAGGTTTGCAGCCGGTGGTATTTGGATTGATTACGAATTTTGTTCCAATACGGGTGATAGCGGTATTGCTTACGCCCGGCAGCATCGGTACCGGTAAACTGCAGATGCCCGTTCTCGTGAGGAGAGATCCAAACATGCGTATACGCCGGCGGGATCACCAGTTTGGTAAAGCGGCTTATCAGCTCTTTATCTTTAACTAAAAGGCCCCCAGCATCATAAAAGCTCCACCCCTTGCCTGATTTTTTGCGGGTATACCCCGGTACAGAATCTGATACATAGCGCAGCCCCACCGCTTTGGCGGTGATCTTTGGGTCGCGCCCAATTTTTTCGAGCTTTTTAAGGAGGCGGTTCATGCGGTATACAACACGCAGTTTGGCGATAAGTTTTAGGAGCCAACTGTAGCAATTTAGATAGAATATACCACCCTGATTAACAGCTTTATATTATATTTACCTCATACTATCCGCTATCATATGCAATTCATCCCCGTTAAACAATTTCTGCAGGAAAACAGCCACCTTGCCGCCTTCCCTGAGTGTGCCGAAACCATCCAGCTATCCTTAAATTATTACACACACATGGGGTTTAACCCGCCCTGGATAAGTTATTATGCCGAAGATAACGGCCATCTGATAGGCTGCGCAGGTTACAAAGGCGCCCCAAAAAACGGACAAATAGAAATTATGTACGGAACCTTCCCCCAACACCAGCAAAAAGGTGTAGGCACCCGCATTTGCCGCAAACTGATAGAACTGGCCCTGCTTACCGACCCCAGCGTGAACATAACGGCCCGTACCATGCCCGAAAACAATTACTCATCGCGCATACTTCAAAAAAATAATTTTCAACTGATGGGCACCATTATGGACGAAGAAGACGGCGTAGTTTGGGACTGGCGGTATGTAGGGTGAGCAGTAGGTAGTAGGTAGTAGGTAGTAGGTAGTAGGTAGTAGGTAGTAGGTAGTAAAAATGCACTTCGTTGAATGTTTGTTTTAACCTCTGAAAATTCGAGGGTGTAAAATAAACTGTGTCAAAGCGTAATTAATTACCTTTAACATAGTTTAGAATGAAACAGGAAGAATCGCTCGATTATGAGCAAATGAAAAAGAAAGCCCTGGAGCAACTCCGCTCAGGCA